>Ga0233431_1000435_pt1 | contig 92924 bp, 59 predicted proteins | sample SI_118_April2016_FD_179867 | JGI IMG/M metagenome (GOLD analysis project Ga0233431, IMG submission 179867) | Seawater microbial communities from Saanich Inlet, British Columbia, Canada - SI_118_April2016_200_MG | ecosystem: Environmental > Aquatic > Marine > Inlet | place: Canada: British... | reverse complement strand
ATGCCTTCAACAATTGGTTTCATCGCGACATAACTTTTACCAGCTTTTTGAACGGTAATCAGACTGTTTCCATTAAAATAAACAGTTTCAGCTTTTACAATTTGATTGCTCATAATAATCCCTGTAATTGAAATTTAAGATCGCAGCCTCTAGAACCCAAAAACCAAAAGAGCTTAGAATCCTAGGCGGTGTACAAGCACCGTAAGGGAAAAGTAAGCGATTTCTTTCCCGTAGCCAGAATTCTAAGCTATTTTCGCCCTTTAATGCAGTTTTGGTGGCTTATTCCAATGAATCCGACTTGTACCGGATACTCAAAACCTTTAATGGGCAGTCTGCTTGAATGAACCATATTCATAAAATTATCTATATAATTCTGTCAAGCCTTCCAGTTAAAAAAAATCGATTAGATCCAAAAACTCCTTTCCAATCCCTTCTGTTTCTGAATGGGTCTTGGTTAGGTACGCTGCACAAGTTCTTTGGTTCAAATCAGAAATACAACCACAACCAAGCTGTTGAAAAGCTGGACGGGATTTATTAAAAAGGAAGCCAATAAATTCAAACAACGACATGTCTAAAATGGAAATCTCTGAGATCCTGAGCAAGAATAATTACCACTTCTGAAGGTTAATCGAAGTTTATGGATGTCCTAGCAGGGAATGGTTTGTTATCGGCAGAAAAACAAACAGTACAATATATCTATGGTATGGTTTTGAATTCTATTCGATTGTTAGATTGAACGCAAAGACATGTTTTAAAAGAACATCAGCTAATCTTGTGGGGGGGGGGGGGGGGATGATGTGAAAGAGAAAATTGATCCCTGGTACCCTGTCGCTATTGAGAAAAGAAATTCTTCTTTAGCCGGTTAACGCTTACACCTCGGAGTATTATGGATTGGCCAGAGAAAACATTTTTTGAAAAAAGTGGTGGGATTAAGGGGAAAATATATATTGCAGTTTTTCCAATAAGGCGAGAAAATAAGATAGGGTCAGCATCATGTGAGAGATGCGCAAACCTCTTTGTGATATCGATTGACGAAATGTGGGCGAGGTGTAATACAATACCAAATGAAGTAAGCGAATGCATCTTGGAGCTTTACAACGTTACACTGGATATTGTCTATGACAATGTACTAACTGGTTACTCCATTATTAATGGACATATTTGATCATTAATTCATGGTCTTAAATACTCCCTCTGACTATTTCTTCTTTTTAGCCTTGTACTTCTCAATAAACGCTGCAGTAGCCTTAATCACATCTTTACTATCGAGCTGGTTAATGATCCGCTCTTCATAGATCCCTCTCAGATCTGCGGCTTTTATGTTGATTGTGATTGCCTTTCCATCGGTTTTATGCTGAACCCCTGGGAGGTACTGAAACTTTTTCCAGGGAACAGCTGTTATGGTCTTTCCTGCATCCCTGATATCTTCCAGTGTCGTTTTCTGTAGTTTATCTACATCTAATTCCCCGTTTTCATCAAAATATTGTTGCTGGATATCTTCGGACTTCCAGGATATTGCCCGGATCTTTGCCATCAGGTTTGCGACTTCATATTTCCTGGTCTTTTTCTTTTGCTCCTGTTTGAACTTCAGGATTGCTTTGTCGCTCAATAACGGCTTTAGAACTGGGTATGCTGTCAGTAATTTTGCAACACGGGCGAGTGTGTATGACTCATTGTAAAATGTAGGGTCATCAGCCCGGCCGAACCGATCTCGGATATATCCAGCAAACCGGGTATCTTTTTGTTTTCCGTTGTGAGACCAGTATTGTTCATCCAAAAAACGCTGTCTATGTTCAAAAATCTCAGCCAGGCCTAACATGATACCGCGATCTTCCGGAATCTCTTCTTTAACCGCTGTTTCTCGAATTCTGCGTATATTATCAAAGTGATCCTCGATTTCCTTCTCTTTTTCTGCCAGGTTGAACGGAACTGGAAAATCATCTGCTTGAACCTGCTCAATTGTTCGACCAGTAGCTAAAATGAGATCTGTTTTGTTAGGACTGTTTTTTTTGGTCATGTCATCCCTTTTTTGGTTTATCATTCTGCCACAATTCTGCCACAATTCTGCCAATCTGTGAAAATATATTTCGATACCTATCTGTTATTAAAGCATTTAGACCGCTTTGACTCTATCAGCAGCCATGCTGTTCATATAGTATACTGATATATTAGGATTATACAGATTTCTGCCACTTCTGCCACCGACTGTTTGAGAGCAGAAACGAAAAAAGCCGATATTTAAAAAGGCTCGTAAACCCTTTTAAGTATCGGCTTTGGTGTCGCATAAGAATGGAGCGGGAAACGAGACTCGAACTCGCGACCCTCAGCTTGGAAGGCTGATGCTCTAAGCCAACTGAGCTACTCCCGCTCATTCAGCGACATGAAAGATGGCTGGGCCGCCAGGGATCGAACCTGGGAATGACGGGATCAAAACCCGCTGCCTTACCGCTTGGCCACGGCCCAACAACCAATCAAGCTTTAAATTTATAGAATACTGCTCAATTCGTCAACTGCTTTCTTGCCAAAAACCACTTTTGAGATATTTTTCAGTTGGTTACTTTTATTTTTGCTTTCATCTCCAAACCCATTGAGCGCATTTCCGGCCTCAGGGCAACCCAAAGATTGACGACAGTGAGGGTCAAACCGGCGCCCAGGAACAGCCCCGTGATATTTAATTTAATCAGTGCTCCGCAGATAGCCTGTGAAATCGGAACAAGGCCGATGGATGCGAACATCATTGTGCTGAGCACACGTCCCAGAAGTAATCTTGGGGTTCTAATCTGTAACCAGGTGTTATATTGAATCACCACATATCCCTGGGATGCACCCATCAATAACGCGACAAAAGCGGTTGAATAGGTTCCGGGCAGGAAACCCAAGATCATAAGTTCCAAACCGGATGAACTCAGGATTAACATCAGAAAGGTGCCCAGGCGTTCCGGCCTGACAGAGGGTAGAAAACCAGCCAACAGAATACCCAACAGCATACCGGCTCCCAGGCCGGACATAATGATACCAAAAGCAGCGGCGCCTTCTGGAAAGCGGGTGTTGGCCATCACCGGAATACCTACCAGCAGCGGTCCCTCCACTAGAAAATGGGCGACAGATGTGACCAGTAACATCAGACGCATGGTTTTATCTTTCAATACGTAAAGCAGGCCCTGCTTGAAAAAGTTCAGAGCACCGGATATCTCCTGGCTGGCTGTTTCTGATTCCGTGATTTTCTTGATCCGGATGAGGGAGAATATGATGACCGAAAGGAAAAACGTCAAGGCGTTAAACCCGAATGCAGCGGTAATTCCGGTGATGTCGGCAATCTGACTTCCCTGAACAGTGGGGTCCGAAGACTTTGAGAACAAAGCGATGAGCACCCCAGCCAGTGCGGGGCCAACGGCAAGACTTAATTGGATAGTGCCCTGGATGATTGCGTTGCCGGCCAGCAGAAATTCATCATCTACTATACGCGGGATGATGGCGGACTGGGCTGGATAAAAAAAGGCATCTGCAAAACCAAAGCTCAAGGCAAGTGCATAAAGCATCCAGATCTGAATCAAACCTGATATCAGCAGGTAGGTCAGCGCTAAAACCAGCAGCATGCGAGCCAGGTTGGAGATGACCATGACTATTTTAGGCGAGTATCGATCTGTGAGGGCTCCGCCCACCAGCATGAAAAGCGCCCGTGGAATACCCGCGAGGGCCAAAACAGTCCCCATCTGAAAGGGGTCGTTAGTCAGTTTTAGCACCAGCCAGGGAAGAGCAATCATGTAGAACTGAGATCCAAGGACGGATATCCCCTCTCCAATCCATAACAGACGAAGGTTGCGAAGCCTGAGGACCACTAGTATGGGGTGTTTTTGTCTGGCTGGAACCGTTTCCGGAGTACTGGGGTCTTGCGCCATTTGGTTCAAAGAATTAGAGTAATTTTTAGTAAATGGTTTATTTTGATGGATTTCAACCGCTTTTAGTATATTTCTGGCTGGAGCCTTAGGGATCGTATAAAAATAACTTGGCATAATCTGTCCGCAAGGGGATCGTTAAAAAATAACTTCACTTAATCTATTTGAAAAAGTCCAAAAAGCCGGACATTTTGCAAACAGAACGTGAACTAATTTTTTAGCCGACCCCGAAGTCCCGAAAAGACCGGACATTTTGCAGGCAGAATGCCACAGCAACGTGTTTCCTTTCCATCAATGGGAAACACTTGAGTAATTTTTGAGCCGACCCTAATCTGATGAAGATTTCAGTCAAGTATGCAAACGCTGTGGTTAATTGAGCATGGCAGCATGATGTTTTAATTTATCTGATTGAAAATGGGGAATCATATAAAAAAGTTTGTTTTGTTGATAGTGGTCGCATTGGCAGCTATTTCTGTGATCAAGGCTGAAGTAAAACTGGAAATTAAGGTGTCTGACACGAACCTGATTTTGGGGGATGAGATCACCTTGCAGTTAAAGGCAGATGGCGTCGAGTCGGATGCAACGTTGAGACTGCCTGAAATAGCAGGGCTTGAGTTTCGGCAGTTAGGGTCGCCCAGCTCCTCCAGCCAGACTATTATCATCAATGGTAAAATGAACCGATTTAGTGGTCTGGTATACAATATCGGAATTAGTGCCAGTAAAAAGGGGAATTACACGATTCCGGGCCTGGTACTTCAGTACCAGAACCAGACGTATCGCAGCCAACCCTTCAATGTCCGGGTGGTTTCTGCGGATGCTCAAAACAGCATGCAGATGATCCTTTCTGTGTCCAAAAACAGACTTTTTCTGGATGAACCGCTGATCATCACCCTGAAATGGTTTCTACAGCATAATGTTCAGGAATACACCTTTCGTTTTCCACTGTTAGACCAGAAAGACAGGTTTCAGTTACAACTGGCAAAATCTCCTGGAACTGCTGCAACCAGCGAGTTGGTAGTTAATGGCTACAAGATTCCTTTTCAACAAGAGATGGAAACCTTAAACGGTGAACAGTATACGGTCTACCAGACGGCATTACAGATCTTCCCCTCCGATCCGGGTATGCTGACGATCCCGGCGGCTAGTGTCAAAGCCATGGTAAAAAGCGGAACAGAGATAAAACGTGATTTTTTTGACAGATTGGTGCGATCGCCAAAATTTAAGAGAATATTTGCCGTTTCGAAAGAACTGCATGTGCTTGTGCGGGGTCTACCCACCGAAGGCCGTCCGCCCTCTTTTACAGGTGGGGTTGGTGATTTTCAGATTCAATTGAGTACTGCGCAGAACCGTGTAAAAATCGGTGACCCAATTGAGTTGTCGATCCGTATTAATGGAAAGGGGCGATTTTCAAGAATACAACAACCTGTTTTGAATGAGATCCCGGAGTATAAAAAGAATTTTGTCGTGTCCGACAATCTTCAGCCGGGTGATATTCTGGAAGATAGTATCACTTTCAATCAAGTGGTCAGAGCCCGTGATGAAACCGTGACGCGGATCCCACCGGTTCAATTTTCATTTTTCGATCCTGGAAAGGGTCAGTATGTCAGTGTGGAGAGCAATGATATCCCCATCAAGGTCTTGCCTACAAAACAAATCACAGCTGCAGATATTATCGTTTCAGGGCAAAAAGCAAAGCCGACAGGGAGTGTCCTGCAAAGGCAGGATAATGGGATCTATGGTAACTATACTTTTGAGGATGCGTTGACACCTCAGACCCGGCACCCGGCCTGGTTTCTGCTGTTTTTGTTCCCACCGCTTGTCTATCTTACCGTTTTGGTGACGGTTCAACGCCAGCGACGCTTGAACAACGATCAGGCACTGGTCCGTACCCGGGCAGCCAAAGGAAAAAGTAGCCGCCGTTTGAAGAAGGCTAAAAGCCTGATAACGGCAGAGAGCAGTCTTTTTTTGAGGGAGTTGAGTCAGGTGCTGTCTGGCTATATCTCGGACAAGTTCAATCTGGGTTCCGGCGAAGTGACGGCGCTGGATATCCAGCAACTGGCAGTAAAACACAGTATTTCGCGTCAGTTGTCCAGCGATCTGGCCGATCATTTTGAGCATTTCGATCGATTGAGATTCAGCAGCCAGGATGTGCCCATTGAGGAACGCCAGGCGATCATCGCTGCTGTGGGCCGGACTATTAAAGAACTTGAGCGGCAGTTATAGCTTGGCTGAGAGAGCGTTGGAAAAATTACTCCAGATCTCTAACACAGAGGACATAGTGCCGATTCTTCTTGTAGTCGACATTTCCCAATGGCAGATTTAAACTTACCATCCAGGCACCGTGCTGGTCCTTTGTGTAAGTTGTGCCCGTCCAATAGTTTGAAAAATTGAAATCCGGAATGAAGTGCTTGATGTTGAGGAGTGCTCTCAGTTCTTCCTTGTCTGGCAGACGCCAATCTTCCCATTCCTGTAGTCTACTCTTGCGGCATATTTTATTCGCCTCTACCCAGTTATTCAGGCCGAGATCCCGTCTTTGCCAGATCAAATGGGTGACCTGATCCAGGATCAGGGTATCTGACAGTTGCAGGGTTTCCGCCCTTTTACTGAGGCGGATCACTTTGACTTTCGCCAGTCCCCGAAAGCGGCTATCGGGATTTTGTGCCAGAAATTTTCGAATTGTATATGTATCATTCGTTGCTTCCACCAGCTGCCAGATGATCTCTTCCGCTTTATATGCCAGTTTGGTCCCGGGAAAGCTGGCGATATAATCAGTCAGAACGGCTGTATCGTTGGCGTTTTTGACGATGTACCAGAGCATTTCTTTGGCTTCGTTGACAAAGCGATTATCGGGATTGCTTTTAATATAGGCTTTCAACTGTTCAATGGTGTTCGCTTTTTTGACAACCAACCATCTGTTTTTTTCCTCGATTTGAGAAATCCAGGTTCTGGCTTCTTCCCGGTACCTGCTAAGTGGATTTCTTTTGAGATATTCCTCGACAATGGGTATACTATTCTGAGCTTTAACCAGCTTCCAGATCGTATCCTCAGCATCTTTAAGGTAGGGGCTTTGGGGGTGCTTGCTGACATAATCCTCAATCTGCTTGATATTCTGCTCTGATTTAACGATGGCCCATTTTCTTGCTCTGACTTTTTTGACGTACTTCCCTTCAGGGTAGGTTTCCAGATAGACGTCCAGCTCCTGGATATCACGGGTTTCTTTTATCAGTTCCCAAAGTCGGTTTTCCTCTTTTCCAGGCCCCGCTGCCATAGCAGCAGCCGCTAACATCGTTGTGAACAGGAAAACCGCGATTGTCAGGAGGATCTTTTTCATGGTTTTTTCCGGATATTTTAACGATTTTTCAACTCAAACGATTCGGCAAATAATTGGAGGATGCTTGCTGTCCCCGTTTCTTTTGTAAACTATATCAAGATCAGATAATTGACAAGCAGGAAAATACAGGTGAATGATGGAGAGCGGGTGGTTGTGCTTTGAGGGAATGGAAATGCCAAGGTCTATTGAATTGCAGTATGCCTGGAAAGGTACCACCGGACCTGGAAGGTCCAGTTGAGTAATTCGTTGTTAGGAGAGAACGGAGTTCTTGATTTTAATAAAGATATTTTCAGCCATTTCTCGACCCACTACAATTCTGGAATCGCCAACTTTAATCAATAAGGGACCCTGATTCCTTTTTTGGAGCAACTGGATTTTTTTCCCTATCCGAAGTCCCAGACCCGCCATTCGTCCTTGACCCATTCTGTTCTGGTCTGAAAAAAAACGTCTTTTCCAGCCCTTGTTTTCTGGGCATTGCCTGTGACAGCCTTTGCTAATTTCGATAATCTCTCCGAAATCACCCTCGTTGAGTTGATTAAGTGGTACCATTTATATTTAATATGACGACTGTGTTGAGCGACGATGCATTGACAGTAGGACTTAAAGGTCTATCCGGCAAGGGTCTGGGATTGCATGGGCTATCGAATTGGATTTAGATATAAGTAAGTTTATTATTAGTATATGCGAATAAAATAGTAAGTCAAGTATAGTGTTAATTAATGTAATATTACAGTAATTTACGGTTAGGTTTTTGCAAAACAAATGCTGACTGATAAAACCCGTCTCTTCACCTAGTGATTCAAAGATTTGCTAAGTTTACCTCACGAAAAACCGCCAAACTCGGTCGTGCTTCGCTCAAACAAGTCTAATTCGCTACGCTAAGGGATCGTTAAAAAGTAACTTCACTTAATCTGTTTGAAAAAGTCCCAAAAGCCGGACATTTTGCAAACAGAACGCGAACTAATTTTTTAGCCGACCCTAAGAAAATCTTATAAATCCTTATAAGTTCAGTCCAGGTTTCATCATTCAGCTTTCTGCAAGAACCTAATCGGACATTATTGAGCAAATTAGGGTTTGTAGATATCTAATGCAAATACATTTATACATTGATGTTTGCGCCTGAATACTAATTGAAATAATTGGATTTTAAAGAAGCGACACTAAACCCAAATTGTACTTTTCAGATTGAGTTTAGAGGTTTAACATGCTAGAGAAGGTTTAAGATATTGAGGACTTAGATTGTCAGTCGGTAATATTGGAAATCGAGATCCACAGAATCTCATGACACGTTTTGGTGGGACTCATGAATATGAATTTATCAAGCGAGAGCACATCAAATGATTAGGGATACCCTCAGAGATTTTACTGTGTTCATCTGGCGACTGTTATTCGCCAAAAAAGCGAAGATAGCTGTCAATAAAGAGAAGTTTCGCAAAAGGATTTTTGAACCCGAAGAAGAAGAAACAACACAGGTTTCTTATCTCAGTAGGACTGACTTTGATCGCCAGAAACTAGACAAACATGTTGAAGTTATTATGGTGAAATATGAAAAGTTGCGAGGTATGACACCATCAACTTCTAAATTTCTGGGTGAAGATATTGACTATCCTGAAACGAAACGGCGATTCTACCAACTTCCGCGACCATTACCTGATTTAACTAAACTGCGGGAAGAAATCGAAAACTTTTCAAAAGGGGAAAGTGCATCAAGCCCCCGCAACAAGATCAAAAGGCATTTGAAATATCATCCGAGTCATCCGGAACTCCATGCAATCAATGGGATACAGATGTACAATGACACCATGCAAAGCGGATTAGATGAGAAGAAACTCGACGTCTTGCAACAATGTCTTGTTGAGATAGGGCAGGCTATGTATAACGGTGCCATTAGTGTATACAATGTCAATTGGTTTATCACAATTTACACAAAATATCTGGAAGCCATGCAGCGGAGAATACTGGCGGAGTACAATCTGGTCAGCACCAACTATCACTGGCAGGTGCAGAAAATTGCTGCGGAATTGCACCTTCTGGCCATTCAGATTACATCGATGTTGTCAATCAGGGAGCAGTTAGCTGGCATGGCAACGCTGACAGCCAAACTCAAAAACTCCACTTATAATTATGACAGCATCACCAAGGAGGAAATCAGGGGCGCTTGCCTGGCTCTTGAAGGTGATGGAAGCAGACATGAGAGTGTCGGAAAATCACCCAAGTATGTTTTATGGGCTGTTGTCACCATTGCGACTCTTTTCGCCCGGGCTCCCATGTTAACAAAACTGGTGAGCAATCTGTTGAGCTCAATCCCAGACTCCTCACGGATGTTGGTTTTACAGAAAAACATGGTTGGGACCGTCCTGGCGGTCGTCGATTATCATTTTGCGCTCTCTCAGGGTGATCTGAGCAAGAAAATTGAAACGGCGCATCGGTTATATACTCGCTGTCTAAATGTGATTAACCAACATCTGGGGCATGTCAGCCCTAAAAGGACCTACGAAGTGGACCCCTTTTTGAAAGCGGCCTGGATTACCAAAGAATCTAACGGTTTGTTTGAACGAGATGAGTATAGAACAATGCTGGAGCAGTCCATGGAATTTCTGGATAGGGTGATGGAGAGTCCGGATACGGTCAAAGGCTCCTTTGATATTGCTCGGAGACTTCAGGATGATCTGCATGGAATCATGGTCGAGTACGGTTGGGCAATGTACTGACATATCACTGAATTGTCTCCGTTTATAGTGATTTTTCTCAACCATTAACTCCGTAACCTACTATGGCAATATTTGATCGATTTACTAAAGGCAAGAAATCGGGATCATCTGATTTTTCACAAAATAGCGATTCTCCAGGGAACGAGGCCGGCAAACAGGAGGATTCATTGCCTTCGTATCTGTTAAGAAGTGAGAAAAAAATCGACCTGGGGCTGATTTCAGGCCTTTTAAGGACGCTGAAATCACATGATCTAAAGGCTTGTGTCGGTGTTTTTTCCAATACGACAGATAATTTTAAAAAAGAGACGGGGTTGATGATCAACAAAGGTGTCGTATCAAAAAAGATCGCCTCTTATCTGCAGGAAATGCGTATGCAACATATTGAAAAAGCCCTTTCCTACATAAAAACCACTGAGCCGGATGCTGACGGTTTCTTTGCCTTGGAAGATCGTCTGGCCGGAACTCTTAATTTACCGACTGATGTGGTTATCTTCCCTGTTTTCAGCGGGACGCGAACGAACCTGGGGTTGTTCCTGGTGGCCAATAAATCCATTGGAAACAGATCTCAGCTGGCGGGGAAAATACGAAAAGCCGTTAAGTAGCACTAAGAAGCCATTCGACCAGATTCTCGATCCCCCTCTCTTCCGGCATGTGAATCTGATGGTCGCAGACCTTCAGCAAACTGGGTGTTCCGGGGCCGGCGACAACACCCAGCCCGAAATCTCGAATCATCTCAAAATCGTTGTCCTGATCGCCTACTGTGATTACTTCGGTTGGCTGAATTCCCAGTTGGTCCACGAGCTTCTTTAAAGTATGACCTTTTGACACATTTTTATTGGTCATTTCCATATAGCGGACGTGGGAGCGAAAAAGCCTGACTTGGGATTTGCTGTCTAGAATCTCGTTGAGCCTCTGCGAAAATGCATCCATTTTTCCAGCTTCGTCGTAGAAGACGATTTTGATCGGATCTTCATCCAGCTCCTCTTTCAGTCTCGGTTTGATATCTCCGATCTCGAAGTGTACACCTTCATCTGGCCAGGGGGTTTCATCTGATTTGTAAATACTGCCATCGGCCATATGCAGTTTGACGGAGATGTTGAATTCGGGCAACAACATCAGCACAATTAACGCCGTCTCCAAGGGGACACCAGAGATCAATTCACGTTCACCCGTTTCCGGATTATCGAATACAGATCCATTGCTGAAAATCATTGGTTCGACGATTTCCAGTTTATCCAGAAAAGGCTTGGCGCTCTTATAACTTCTCCCGGTCGCAATAGAAACCCTCAGTCCAGAACGCCGGAGTTCGACAATTGCTTCAATTGTGGATGTCAACAATTCAAAATCCTGAGTCAGCAGTGTTCCATCAAGGTCAAACACAATCAATTGATAGTTTTTCATGATATCCGTAAAGTATTTAGCCGATGTTCCCCTTTGGTAAGTATCCGGGGCGAGTGTTTATAAAAATAGGTAACCAGGCCGGGTTCAGCTTTGATTCGTTTTATAGATCTGCGGATTGAGTGTTGGATCGTTGTACATTTTAAACTGATGATAAAGCTTGTAATGCCGTGTTCCGTTGCGGATATTATCCATCAGTTGAAACAGACATTTAAAAAGATCCTCTCGCTGGTTTCGTAGAATTTTGACTTTTTCACTGGATTGTTGCAGATGGTTTTCATCCACATCGGAGCGACGGGTTTGTTTTTCCATATGATAGATTTTCAGGGCCATGATGGAGCAACGATCAATTATGCCTCCCGGTGTTTCAGAGTTCATGGGTGAGTTGTGGTTCAATCCAACTCCCTCTGCATTAAGCCTGACCAGGATTGTTTCGTCAATCTGTTCAATCAGGTCATTCCTTTTCTGATTTAAACGGTCGATGCTGCGTTTTACCCTGGCAATTTCATCATTGGAAACCTCAGGATCACGTGCAATATCCTCTTCGTGCCAGAGAAGATAATTTTGAAGATGCTGCTCTTCTATCGTCTTGAGCAGGCCCTGGCTACTAACCTGTGGCTGTTGCTGGTGCCATTCCGAGATTCGCGTCTGCTGAAGAGTATTGATTTGTTTCAGGGTTTCCATCAAAATTTTGTCTGAGAGCTTGAAAATCGCTTCTTGAGGCGAGTATATTTACTTCTGATGCGACGATTTTGTTCCTGTCAATATAACCATTACGCTCAACATAATCAATCATGGATGGTGACGAAAGACGATTTGCCTCATTTATGTACCTATCATTGATCAGAAATAGTAGAAAATATAGAAAAACTACATGGAAGTTCCAATGTCTGGCATCCTATTTGGATTGTTTCTTTATTTAAAGATGTCGCTTCCATTTTTTCCTTTTCTGAAGATGGCGGTGGGGATTGGGATTTGTGTTGTTGCGCTGTTTGTATGCTTGGTTAAAAAAATAAAAATGATTCTACAAATTTACCGGAGATCAAAATGATTACCAGGAAAATATTTCCTTTCATTATATCAGTATTTATGGTTCTTTTTTACAGCAGTTCTGCCCAGGCTGAATTTTTTTCCGTTAGTGCCGGTGTTCCAGTTTCCCACTCTTTTTCAAATAGCGATTTAGACAGCGATGGTGTCAGCGGCTATCTGGTACATTTCAAATTACCGATCATGATCGGGCTGGGAATGGAAGCCTACGAGACGAAGATCAACTATAGTGATGCCACTGTCTCAGATATGAAATTGGCAACAAATATGTACGATATTTTCTGGTTGACACCGATCCCTGTGATCAATTTCACCATTGGTGTCGGAGCAGGAACGGCAGAATTGTCCTGCACAGTTATCAATGTTACCGTGACCCAATGCAGCGACTACTATGAGAAAGGAACGGCAACTCAGTTCTGGGCACAATTGGGATTTAATCCTGTTCCTTTAATAGACTTTCATGTGAGCTATCATAATGTCTCAAGTGAAGTGAAGAGTAGAAGCGACGGCTCTAAATTTAACGTCGGCGGTACCGTCTATGCGGTGGGCGCCAGTATCATCTTCTAAGAGTGATCAAATAACAGGCAGAATCTGCTTCAAGATTATGCCTGTCCCCACATTTTCCCCACATGACACCCTGGGTCTCCTGGATGTTCCACTAATTACTATCGCTTCATCATCCAGACACGTTTATTGTTGGCGGAGTATTCAAAGCAAGCTATTTTCGAAAGGGTCAGGTTAACTTAGAGTCGGAAAAAAGTTATTTTCAATTTACGGAAAAACTAAGAATTCAGGGAATCAACAATCCTTATCCTTGAATATCTTTGTTATTTTAGAGGGACACGCAACTATAACGCCTGTTTTCCTGGACGTGATAAACATTTTCAGGCGGCAAGACAATCGTAAATAGCCACTGTGATGGTCATTCAGAAATGGAAAAGCTAAAACCAGGTCTTTTTGAACAGTTAAAGCAGAAACGGCCACTATCCAAGCGTCTCAAAACGTCACCGGAGCCCTATTTTCAGTTGGTTTTCAACGAAGGACGCGCAGGGTTGCAGGTTGTCGATGAAAAGGGAGATCCGCTCTCCACGGATTATTCAAATTATAGCGGCTCTGTCAGGCGGGTTTTGAAATTGATCGAAAAAATTTCCGGCAAAAGTGAATTTGAAATCAGTTGGGAGAAATCCGCTGGGTTGATCGATCTTTCCGAAAACGATTTTCTTCTCTGGCACCTGAAAAACAGCCCCAGGTTTGTAGACGAGCATTTTGTCCAAATCCGTTTCAATGATGAACCGGCTGTTCTGGAACTGTCGATCATCGGTGATCAGAGGCTTGACTGCGTTTTTTTCATGCAAACGAAGGAAAGACGGACAGAGGATTTTCGGATTGTCAGCGAACACCTTTTGGTTGAATCAGGAGAGATATACCAGATACCCCCCCTGGGTGAAAACTTCATGTTGATTTCCGATTTTGAAACGATGATAACTCCCTCGGAGATAGGGAAGTACCTGTCTCTGCTGTTTTCATATTGTGATAACATCCACGTAGATTACAAAAATTGCCGCCTCAGCGAGGGTCCCCAGCTGAAAACCAAGCCTGCACTGGTATTTGAAAAGGTGTGTGCTGATAATTCTCTTTATTTACGCGTCATTGACGCTTTACCCGGATTTGAGCCTGATTTTGTTGAGCTGTACGATCTCAGCAGGGTAGCGACAGTCAATGAAATGGAGGGGCTGATTGAAGTCAGTGATTTGCAGCAGTCCGGACACTTTCAGGTTTATAAAACCGTCAAAAAGCATTTGAATCAGCTGCGGAAAAGGCTTGGTTTAGATACACCGGGTTTTTATGAAGAGGATAATCTGTTTATTATAGATGCGGAACTGGCAGAGTTACTGGTTTATGAGAAGCTGCCCGGATTAGCATCGGATTGTATGGTTTTCGGGGCTGAAGATCTGAAAAGCTACCGGGTTCGAACCGTGAAACCGGAGCTGAGCCTCTCCCTCAATCATAGTATAAACTTTCTGGAGGGAGAGGTAGAACTCCGGTTTGGGGATGAGATTTTTTCACTTTTCGAAGCACTGTACCATTATCGAAAAAACGCCTATATCCAGTTGAGTGATGGAGATAGAGTACTGTTGAATCAGGACTACGTGCAACGGTTGGAACGGATTTTTCAACGGAAGAAAGATAGCGAAAGAATCTCCTTTTTCGATCTGCCGCTGGTGGAAGAGCTGATTGGAGAGAAACTCTCCGGGGAAACGTTTGCCAAGTCCCGGGAAGTCTTTGAGGGGTTCAATGAGATTCATAAATCTCCTGTACAACTCCCCGAGTTGAACGTTGAGCCGCGACCTTATCAGGCAGAAGGGTATCGGTGGCTAGATTATCTGCATAAGCACGGGCTCGGTGGATGTCTGGCGGATGATATGGGGTTGGGCAAAACGTTGCAGGCCATAGCGTTATTAGCGGGTATTTATCCAGCGGAAGAGAAACCCAGCCTGGTGATCATTCCAAAAAGCCTGATTCATAACTGGCAGAACGAAATCGAGAAATTCAGCCCGGGTCTTGATGTTTATATATATTATGGACCCCACAGGGATATTGAAGCTGCTCGAAACAGCCAGGTTATCATCACAACCTATGGCCTGGCCAGAAGCGATATTGACGTTCTGCGCAAAGAGATGTTTTATTACATTATTCTGGACGAGTCTCAACAGATCAAGAATATCAATTCACAGATTTCCAGAGCTGTCATGACCCTGCAGTCTGTCAACCGCCTGGCACTCAGCGGAACGCCCATCGAAAACAATCTGGGTGAACTCTATGCCCTGTTTCGATTTCTTAATCCGGCGATGTTTGGCAATCTGGAACGTTTCCACCGGCACTATCTGGTCCCCATACAACAACTGGGGAATAAGGAGGTGGCCCATGAGTTGAAAAGAAAGATCTATCCTTTCATACTGAGGCGGTTGAAAAAAGATGTGCTTCAGGATCTGCCTGAGAAGATCGAACAGATACTCTATGTGGAGATGGCTCCCGAGCAGAAAAAATTTTATGAGCAGCGGCGTCTCTATTTAACAGAATCTATTAGAGAACAGGTGGCCAATGAAGGAATCGAAAAGTCACAGTTCTACGTCCTGCAAGCGATCACAGATCTCAGACAGATCGCCTCAATTCCAGAAGCGAAGAGCGAGGGGCTGATTGTTTCATCCAAGAGAGAGTTGTTGATGGAACAGATAATTGATTCCGTAGCGAATGGTCACAAAATCCTGCTCTTTGCCAACTTTCTGGCTATTCTGGATTTTCTGGCGGATGATTTACAAAAAGAAAATATCGGTTTTGAGATCATGACCGGAGCCACGCGGGACCGGGAGCGCCGAGTTAAACATTTTCAGAATGATGGGGAGTGTAAAGTGTTTTTGATGACACTAAAAACCGGTGGGCTGGGGTTGAATTTGACTGCTGCGGATACTGTCTTTATCTATGATCCCTGGTGGAACATCGCTGCCGAAAATCAGGCCATCGACCGCAGTCACCGTATTGGTCAGGATAGGACTGTTTTTAGTTATAAACTCATCACAAAAGGGACGATTGAAGAGAAGATCGTCAAACTGCAGGAACAGAAAAGGGCACTTTTTGAGGATATTATCTCTAATGATTCTACCAGTTCAAAATTCCTGGATCTGGCGGATATTGATTTTTTGTTGGGATCAGATGACATGTAAGCCAACTTGACACAAGAAAGAGATTCATACCTGGCACATTTTTGATAGTTTTTACAAACACCTTCCTTAGGGATCGTACAAAAATAACTCAAGTGATTCCTTGACACAAATGGGAATCACTTGAGTAATTTTTGAGCCGACCCTTAGCGTTTTCCAATATGGGAAATAAACGGTGACGACATTATCGGGCATGCAACTGGAGCAGCTATGGATATCGTGATGCTTGAGGATCAAATCAGCCAGGCGTATACCGGTAACGGTTTGACGGATATTTATACCCAATTTTTCAAAGATTTTCTTGAAAAATGCCCCTCTTTTTTTAAGAATCACGGTTTGGATCGACAGGAATTTTTCCGCATATTAGTTCCGAAAAAACAGTTAGTTCGTTTGTTGGCTGCCGTTTTTTTAGAACCCGCCGTTTTGAGTCACTGGATTGAAACCCTGTCCGCTACTTCATATAAAGCTCTGGCCATTGTCGTTTGGGAAGGTGTGCAGAATGTTGATAACCTCGAAAAACAAATCGGATGTTTGATATTGATGCCGGGTGCAAACAGCGGCAAGGGAAAGCAGAAAGCTGTCAGAAATGAATTTTGCCTGTTTCAGTCTCACTATTTCGATTCATTTTGGGGGGCTGAGGGGAGTGTTTACACCCTGGATCTACCTGAGGCAATACGACAACTATTGAAACCAGTACTACCGGTACCATCAGGATTGATACTCACTGGATCACCATCAATGCCGGGCAGTCATTTTCGTTTTGAAGATGAGGGCCGGATATTGAAAGCACTGCCAACGATTTGCAGCTTTATGCAGCAGGGCAGGTTGGATCTGACTCAGCAGGGGGAGCCCCGCACCAAGTCCATTATCAGGCTGAGAGAGATTTGCGGATTGAACGAGTTCTATGAGCAGCAGTTGTGGGCTGAGTTGAGTTATCTGCGAACCCAGATGCTGGTTCATCTTTTGAGGCTTGTAGGTGTTGACGAAGTGCCGAGTGACACTGCGTTATTTTTGAAAACGGTCTTCGAACAGTATTTAAAAATCCAGAAATATCCCCATCTGCCATTTTTATCCCATATCAAGGGTCTGCATCACAGTCGTGACGCCATTAATCACCGTTTACATCGCACCTGCTGGGATTTGCTAGGCAGCTTGCCGGGTGACCAATGGATAACCGTAGAGCAGATATCCGGTTTTGCCCGGTTACATCAGAAAGGCCTGGACCCTGTACTGAAAAAAAGTGCAGACCGATATCTTTACATCACTGAAGAGTGGCAGGGTTGGGGAAACAAAAAAATGTATATTACTCCCGGGCGCTACGAGCATGCATTGGCGATACCGCTTTTGAAAGCCAGTTTGTTACTCTATGCCTCATTTGGATTGGTCGATCTGGCATACAATTCGCCAAAGAATCAACTGCTGACGTCAGTGGGAAAACCTTATCTGACTGTTTTTGATGGATTGGTTGCTGTTCGTTTAACAAAACTGGGCGCTTATATTACCGGACGCAAGAGTTCATTTGCGTATTCTCAACCAACGGATGGAGAGATTGTATTTGAATTAGACGAAGAACGGCTTTTCATCAGCTATTCGCGGCCGGATAGCCTCACGGCGTTAACCCTGGATAAATTTGCCAGTCAGATCGGTTTGACACGGTATAAGGTAGATTTTACTTCTTTTTTAAAAGGATGCCGAAATCGAGTGGAAGTGATCGAAAAGATACAGGTATTCAAAAACGAAATAGGGGATTGTCTGCCCCCGTTGTGGCAGATATTTTTTGAGGAGGTAGTGACACGGGTGGGGGTACTCCCTCCGATAGATGATGTAGTTGTTTATCGGATATCGTCTCGGAATCAAGAACTGATTGACACCTTTGCCCGGGACAAAACACTAGGGTTGTACATACTCAAAGCTGAAGGACAGCACATTATTATCAGGTCTGAAGACGTCGTACATTTGAAAAACAGACTGGAAGAATTGGGGTATTTAATGTAGGCTGACTTCTATGTCGAACCTGGACGGTCGTTTGTTTGCGGTATATCTGAGATTGTCGTACCAAAATTTGACACGGTAGCTTCATCCGATTGGTGTTTTTTAATTGTGAAAATCGACTTGCCTGAAAATGTCATAGGGATCGTACAAAAATAACTTGGCATAATCTGTCCGCAAAAGTCCTCTAAAAACTGGACATTTTGCAGACAAAATGCCAAGTAATTTTTGAGCCAACCCATAGCCAAAATAGCCTATGTCAATACTGGAAAATATAGATAAACCTTGGGAACTTGAACGTGATCTTAAGAATGAGCCAGATATCGACCGAAAGATTGATCATGTTACAAATGCTGTTGGAAAACTGTTGGAAGAGCTGAAAACCAAGGAAAGCTACGATAACATACTGCGCTTGAAAGAGAATCCATTCGATAAGCAACTGGCTTTTAGTTCTCTGTTCGGCCTGTATACAAGCCTATTTATGGTGGCAAAAAAGGTCATAGACAGAACCAGTGGCTTCGGTTCTCCGGATAAAGTTAAACTTGGAAATAAAACTGCAGCTCAGGTTCTGAATGAAGCGGTTAACAAGATGATTTTTTCCCATGAAAAGGACGAGCTGTTGGCGCCCGTTAGTGCAGATTTAGGAAAGAAAAAGGGGGATTACGGTCCGGCTATGTACTCAGAATATGTTAAGCGAGCGGGTCGCAACCTGATATCGAGTATCAATAATCAAATTAATGACCTATTGCCGACAGTCACCAAGATTTGTCAGGGATTCTCTGGTATATCCAATAAATTTGTCAGTAGGGAGACCCGCTCCAAAGGCGAAAGAGAGAAATTTGAGGATATCTGGTTAATCTACCAGGCGGAAAAGGCCGCCATGGAAAGAATTGCGGAAATTGCTTCAATAACCAAAGATAAGGTCGTTTTTTTTCAGGACCTGCTGAACGATTTTTCACATATCAAGAAAGCATATCAAGAGAAAATCGAATCGCTGGCATATCTGGCAGAACAAACCCAGAATTCACTAGATGAGGTCTTAAGGCAGGGAGAGGAGACAACTGAAAAACTGGACCTGGAAAGTCAACTGTTCACCCTCGGTGAAAAAACCAAAAAATTACATAAAGGGAACGAAAAACTGCACGAGATGGAACGGTTACTGCTGACATTGAATAATCTAATTAATCGATTCCCTGCCATCGAAAGTCAAATTGAGTTTTTTATTGAAAGTGATTTTCAAGCCAAGTCTGTCTATAAGTTTTTGGAAGAGATCAATCAGGAGATGAAGGGTGTCTTTGGACAGCAGAACATTCAAGCGTTTGAGGTGATTGGGGCTCTGGTTTACAAGCTTAAGTCAACATCCTTGATGTACGACAATGCTAACTATTACCAGGCAGCTACGAGGATGTCAGACGATGTGTTAAAGTTCCTCCAGCGAAAACTCGGTGAAGAAAGAGAGCCGAACATTAAGCAGAAAGCAGCAGCCGGCCTGAGAGCGTCTGGTCTTAAAGAAGGGGTCCAGAATATCCATCTGTTAATGACCCACGTAAAAGAGCTGAACAACAAAATTCATCTGGTTTTGGTTGAGTTTGGAAACCGGCTTGTGGTGACGAGTGAAAACGGGAAGAGTGCTGAAGAGGCGGTAACCACTCGGGATGAATTGCAATCGAAACTTGAAAAATATCTGGTAGATGTGAAAAAACTGTCAGAGGAGAGGATATTATCCCAATACCGGAAATGCCAAAAGCAGTTTCAGGACTTTATTGAAATAAATCTGGAAGAGAAACAAATCGGAGAACAGGTGCTGCGGTCCTTTCTAGATCAGAGTTCAAAAGGGGAAACACCTCCGTTGAAGAAAGAGGAGTTGCTCAACTTTCAGAAATTCAAGCTCTACACAAAGATGCTGCCAGACACCCGGGTCCAGAGATTCTACTCAGATGCTCTGAAAAAATTTATGAGAGGAGAACCCTGTGACGAGATTTTTCCAACCAATATTCGCCTGCAGTTTGTTTCGGAAATAACTGAAATTGAGGAAATTGAGAACAAATACCCAGAGAATCCATCCAGAAAAGGAGTGTCCAAGCATGAGACAGCTATCAACTTTATTGCCGAGAATGTCACACCCAAAGAGATCGAAAACCTGGCCCGGTTTGTTCCCTGTATGCCCAGAAACGAACTACGTCTAACCTATCCACCCGGAAAATTGTTTATCGATATTGCGGAAAAACATATGGAGTTTATTCGCGCCCAGTCATTGAGGCAGTTTGTCCTGATTAATCCAGGAGAGGAAAGGAAAAACGAAAATGAGATCCTTTTTAAGGAACTTGCAGGAAAAGAGTTGATAAAAAAAGCCTACAATGTTTTACACCGACATTTAGAACCAGTATTCCAGAGAATTAAGGAGGAAAAGGGACGGGAAGAGGATTTTATCAACCGTGAGAGGAGTAAATGGAGAAGAGAGCTGGATCAGATTATTCTCCACCTGCAGTATCAAATCAATGCGTTGAGCAGCGAAAATTTGGTTGAAGAAGGGACTTTCCGTATCATATCGGCAGAAGAGCGTGCTTTGATGGCAAAATATATCAGCACGGATCAATTTGATAAGCTTGAGTCTCTCTTTGGTAAAAAATATGAAGTGGATAAGAATTCCGTCCTGGCTGAGGTAGAGGTGTTTCTGATTCAGACCATTCAGGCCTTTTATCAGATCATGGAAAAAGATGAATTGATAAAGGCGGCTTTTGAGGAAACCCAGGAGGAAGCAAGAAAAATGCATCTGGGGGGTAAGGTGGATAACATCGCCCGCAAAATTAAAGAAGTGGAAACACTCATCCGGCAAAAAAATATCGATCGCTTGTTTGAATTCTGGGAATATGGGATCAACAAAATTCTGCCGAATTCAGAGCAGACACTGAAGGATGAAATTGAACAGACTCACTATTCCCAAGAGGATCTAACCTCTATGGCCTTCAACATTCTCCCTGATCAGTTACACCGTATCAAGGGAAATTTGGGTGTGATTCGCAACAACGCCAATCAAAAACAGCAACCTATTCTAATGAGTCGGGGAAAGGCGTTGATGAAAATTGCCCAGGCCTGCTTCGATATTATTGAGAAAGACGAAGCAATGGTTCAGCCCCATGAAGAGGCCTACCGACAGAGGCTGGCAGATTTCAAGGGAGAAGACACTTTCAGAGATGAAATAGACCAGATATTGTCATCAATACCGGCAGGCTTGCATGAAAGCGACGGAGCAGGAGAGAGAAAATCGGGTGGCGGTAAATCCACAACTGAAACAACGGCCCTCAACAATATCGACAGGCTTATCACTGCTTATAAAGTGAGTCTCTCTGACGGTGCCGTCCCTGCAAATCTACCGAAAATTTCCAGCACAAATCTAAACGCGTATGTTAAATTTATCAGCACTGATCAAATCGGTGAAATAGCAGCGATAGCGAAGGATAGAATTCGTTGCGGTCAGGTAAATTCAGCGGAAAAACGGTTTCTGATCATTGCTTACAATCACTTGAAAGAGAATCCGATGAAGGGCTCTAAAGAAGAGCGTAAGCAGATTGTTCTGCGTTTTAAGGAAATCTCATCAGGCAAATCCTAATCTGCTCACCGGGTTCTCATTTTTCCCCTGCTCTGCACTTTTGTCAATGGCATTTTTCCGCGGTAGATATTGCCGCTGTACGGCGAAACTGATTTCGGATTGGCGATGACCGTAAAGACATCCGGATTCTCCTGGTCTCCGGTGACAACCGCTTTTCCACCGATCTCCCAGCCATTTTCTCCCGAGTGAATATCAGCTTCACAGACGAACAATTTGCCATCTCGTTTGGCTGAAATGGAAGCATGACTGGATTTTCCAATTTTCGTGGTGATGATCCCATCGATTTCTGGAATATTCATTTTCAACGCTTCTTCCGGGGTGACATATTTCATGAGTAGAAAAATCGCGGGTCCGTGATACCTGTCTTTTCCCCCAAGTTTGTCGCGGACATTCCGGGCCAGGTCCTTTAATTCGTAGTATCCGTGACGGACACCGTCGAGAAAAACACCGTATTGCACACCACCATTAACGCCCGATCCGGTTGCCTCCGGTTCAATGTCTGTTGGTGTAAGCCGGTAGTCCTCGCTTTCAGCTCGTTTGCCGAGGGGCATCTGCCTCTCTTGAACAAGGAAAAGGTTCATCTGCTCCAAAGATGGATTATATTCGCCCACCATTTCAATATCCACATTCACGTTTCCTTTGTTTATTTTAACCCTTTCCAGTAAATCTACAATCTGCTCGTACAATTTTGGATCTCCCATTTCTAAAGATTCCAGCGCTGTTCCTTCAGAAGCCAGACCAGCGGCAATATCCTCTCCTGGACGTCCAAACAGGATATCCCCATGGGGACGGTTGTTTTTGCCTTGTGGATCGCCAGAAAAAAGAATCGCACTGAATGAGCGGCTATTTTGATCCGCCAGTTTCATTTCCATCAATGTCACAGCTGTTTTCCAGTCATCTGAAATACCGAGAAAGGATCTGAGACTGCGGGCTGCTTCACTTTCCCAGGAGTTCCAGACTGCAATTGAAGAGTCTGTCAACAGCGACAGTGGGTCGTCCCAGTCTGGTTTTGGAGGACCATCCGGCCCGACAGCAACAGCTCTTTTTTCAATCAGTTCTTTGAAACGATTGATAAGCCGGAGGATCATATTGTTGTTAAAATCTTCCCAACGGGTTTTTTTCGGAGTTTTATGTTGCACCTCCTCTTTGAGGTCAGCGACGATGTTCGAGAATTCAATTTCGTTGATTCCAAACACGACGTTACCGAACGTGCTCAGAAACATGCGATAGGTATTCAGAATGGTTTTGATCTCAGATGCGGGCAACTGCAAGGTGGTGATATCACCGTAGCCAATATTGACGACGGTACCGAGGATCCCGGGCATGGATCGGTATGATCCGCTACGGGATGATAGTAACAAGCGGGGTGCTTTTTTGGGATTCAAACGCAGCCCTTGCCGGTGGGATTCGATCAATTGCCATTGTTTGTCCGTCAATTTTTCCGGTTGGAAAGCAAAACATTTACCCGTTTTTTCCTCCAGTTTCAGTACACGCTGAATAAGTTCTGATTTAACCGCAGATCGATTTTCCATTGTTAACAGGTGCGGATAGTCCTGGAAAAAGCCCACGGGGATCACTTCCAAATCAGGCACAGCAAAACCATCCTGAGCAAGTGTGATTAATGCGTAAGCCTTGTAGCCAAAATTTACCGGCGAAAGTGCCCTGGGAGGTCTGGAACCGTCAGGAAAGATTTTATGGGCTGGGGCCTTTTCTCTTAAAGCCATCACGTCGCGGTTAAGATTGGTCAGATGCTTCTCCAACAGAAAAATTGGATGGGCCTCTGCGATGATATTTCCAAGTACTGTTTCCTGTACCAGTGGATAAAGCAGCTCTTCATCGTCGGCACTCAATAGATCCAGGCCAAAGTCCAGGTTTTCCCGTCCCAAAGCCTTCGTGATCTTTTCGGGGAATCGGCCGTATGTGTCGGCGATGAAAGATTCAATGTGGGACAATTCTCTATAGTAGAGAATTTGTATGATATCACCTAACTGTGAAATGCTGAGCTGGTCTTTTTCTAAAACATGAATAGTGTCGAGAAAAAACCTGGAGGGGGTGAGGCCCTCATCCGCCAAGTGTTTCATAAATCTCACCAGGGCCTCGATTTTTTGTCTCAGCCGTGTCAAGGTTGACCTATCATTGAGATCTGTGCCGGTGGGAATCCTCGATAGCTCATCTTCCCTAATTTCCAGATAGTGTCTCTCCAGAAGTGAGAGTTTTCGGTCAACGTTATATGATTCGAACTTGGTCTCTGAATAGAATGGCCAGAAGCCGAAAAAATCAAAATTCCAGTCGCATTGGATGACGTGCCGTTTCAGAAAAATGTGTTGGTAAGGTTCCAGCTGTGAGTCGTAACGGTCTAAGATCGCAGTATATTGTTTTCTTTTTTCCGCAATCAGCGCCAGTTTCTCATCCAATGGTGCTTTTTCAAAATTCTGCTTTTCTTCATTGATGAAGATGGCCCGTATAAAATCGTCAGTGATTCGTTGTGTCCAATAATTGGAGAGCGCGCTTGCCAGTTTAACCAGGGCCAGGATATCCCGTTGCGACTCCTCATCAATCCCTGAGAGCTTAATGACACATTTCTCAAAATGCTGAGTTTCAGCGATCTGTTGCCAGGGGGTTGTCGGAAACTGATCTTTCAAGTCCCGCAGATGTCCGCCCAGTTTCAAAAGCTTTTCTTTGTAGATTTCGAAATAGTGTTCCATATCCGGGATCGCTTCATCTCCGATTCCTTTCATCAGGCTGATAAGACGGTGGAGCAGGTTATTCAGATTTTGTGTAGCAAGACCTTGCAGAACTTCCAGACAATAGGTCAGATCCAGTTTGGAAGGCGCCCTGTGTATCTTCAGCCTGTGATAATGGATCAATGTATTGGTTCGATTGTACGATTCATCCAGGTCTGCAATGGTTTTACGAATGATTCCCTCATGTTTGCTGGCAAAATCAACGATATAAGGAATACTGGCAATCAGCTGATGGGCCAGATACACTTCATATCCAAGTCGAGGGCGAACGGACGTTGAACAAATTGCGTTCAGATAAAGACTGATATCGGTTTCGACAAAAGCGTCTTTGGGAATATTGATGGCTTTCATCTTGAGGACAGTAATTAAAAAAATCACGATGGGTTGAAAGATATGGGGGTCCAGTAGTTCGATCTTATTCAGGTTTTTTTTGTCGGTCTGAGCCTCGCTGGCATATCCTCTCTGCTCACTGAATCCATCCCGGATAGTGACATTTCCTTTTAACTGAATATTCCGCTGAGCCACCACCTGGAGGAGGGAGCGGAACAGGGGGAAATCAAATGAAATTTTCGAATTCAGCAGAATCGTCATGAGCTTTTCGATCAGATTTTTGGCATCCGGCTCTGCTGTCAGTAAAGTGATGATATTGTTCAGCGGAATAACCTGATCTTTCGAGGCTCTACCCGGAAAATCGTAGCTGTTTGCTGCCTGGACAATAAATGTAAACAGCCTTTTTTCTTTTATATAGTCAGCCAGAGACCAGGACACGATATAGTTTAACCCCCACATTTTCAGGAGCTGATTGAAAACCCCCGGGGACTGGTTTTCGACAAAAATCTTAAACTGTTTCAGGTGATTATTGACCATGCCGAAATGGACCAATTGCTCTTCAAGCTTTATTACAGGGTCGATATCGGAATTAACACCCGCATGCATCATATAGGCGGACTTGATAAAATTACTTAACAAAAAGTCTTCATTTTCCAGTATGTCGTCCAGCTCTTTCAGCACTTTTTGAAAACGGTTCCCAAAAGCCATTGAGAGGGATTCCGCTGATATGATGTCGAAAATCGTGTCATGTTTATCCGCAATAACAAACTTCTGTTCGTAGTCTGGTTCGTCATTGAGACCCTGATAAAAAAACCTTTTGACAGAACCTGCATTTCTTCTCAAAGTCTGGAGTGCTGCATCCCTGACCATTTTGCCTACAAATCTGGAGTAGAAACTCAGAATCAGTCGGATGGCTTTGTCACTGTGCAGTCCCATGGAGCCCAACAATTTTAATGCATATATCTGGATAGCTTCCGGAATGGGTTCCCGGCCAAGTTTCGGCAATTCGGGTGTTTTTTGAGACTGATCCAGTAGCTGCAGTAATGCCTGCATTTCAGATGGAAATTCTTTTTCAAGCCAGTTGTGAATCTGGTTCAGATTGTCCAGGTAGTTTCCAGTGGCACAATTCTCTCCGCCGGCATACCCCACCATTTTCAGTCCGCTCCAGAATGTTTCGAGACGCTGGGGTGCCTGACTAAAAATGGTTTTAAAACTAGCTTTAAAGACAGTCTTCAAAGCTTTGTTGATCTCTGTGATCTGCTGAACAATTGAGACATACGAATTGTTGCTCATCAGTTTGAGGTCGATCTGTTTATTCAGCTCTGTAATCTGATTTGACAATCTGACAAAACTGTCGGATGCGCCGTTTTCCACCCTGGCGTCGAACACTTGTAAACCGTCCAATATTTCTTTAGCCTGCTGTTCATAAGTATCATCGATTTCGGGCGACAGGATGGCAGTGGCATGGTCAAGAAGCTGGCTAAAAACATCATCACCATCAGGCCTGATGTTATTCATCAGTTCATCCAGGAGGTTCAGACCTCGTGAAATATCAGAATAATTTTTGACGACTGGTTTTGACGGAAAAAAGGGTCTATTTTCATCTGCGTTTTGTTGGAGCAACCAAAGGATGATATCATCGACCGGATGTTTGCGTATCTGTTCCGCAAGATCTGCATAAAACTCTTCCAGGCGGTTTTCAAAATTTTGATCTCTTCCCTGTGGTGGCAAAGTTTTGAGCTCAAAATAGTTAATATAGGTTGAGGCGAATTTACGGAGGAAGGGAGCGATATTGACCAATAGTTGTTGAGCCTTATCTGGCAGTTCTTCGGGAGAATTTTGGAGTACAAGAGAATAGAAATCCTTTAGATTAAACTCTTTGGATAACTGCGCCAGTTTTTTGAGCATTATATCTCCTGAAATTGCTTTGGTGGATTATGAAGCAGGACGTAGGCTGGTCTCTGAAACTTAGGGATCGTTCAAAAATAACTTCACATAATCTATCTACAAAAGTCCTAAAATAACGGGGCATTTTGCACATAGAATGTAAACTAATTTTTGAGCCGACCCTCAGTGTTTTAAGGTAAGAGGTAGTGTCAGTGAGTCTGAAAATGAAGTTTCTCCAGAAGGGTCACCAGTTGATTGATCTTAAGCGGTTTTGTCGTATAGTCCGACATTCCCGCTGCGAGACAGGTTTCTCTAACCTCTTCCGAAACATTGGCAGTCAGGGCAATAATTTTGGGTTTTTCAGGCGAGTTAATCTCTTTATTAATGATCCGGGAAGCCTCTATCCCATCCATTCCCGGCATCTGTACATCCATAAAAATTAAATCGAAATCATTAAAGCGGTTGGCTTCGACCGCTTCCCGGCCATTGCTGACCATATGGGGAGTATATCCCAGTTTTTCAAGAATTTTTTGAATCAGCTTCTGATTCAGGGCATTGTCTTCCGCGACCAGGATGTTGAGGGGATGCTTTTGAGAGAATTGCTTGCCTAGTTTGGATGACTGATTCGCCTCAGGTGCGACTTTGGTACCCTGTTTTTCCGGGGGGGTGGTTCTCATACTTAGCATAACTTCGAATTTTGATCCCTTGCCTACTTCGCTTTTTACCCGGATTTCTCCGTTCATTTTTTCCGTGTATTTTTTGCAGAGGCTCAAACCGATACCTACGCCTTCGAAGCTGCGTGATGAGGAGGAATCCAGTTGGGAGAAGGGTTGAAACAGATTGACTAGATTTTCTTCTGCGATTCCAATTCCCATATCCTCAACAGCAAGAAGCATTTCGATATGAGCTTCATTTTGGAATTTTAGAGTTGCGGTGACGCTAATTTCTCCACTATTTGAAAACTTGATCGCGTTTTCGGTCAGGTTTCTGAGAATTTTCATAATCCCGCGTCTGTTACCGTTCATCTTTACAGGGATTTGCGACGAAACTGAAGATTTGAGTTGGATACCTTTTTTTTCTGCAGGTAGAGTGTATATGGCCATAATTTCATCAATGCACTCCTGGACGGAAAATAGTTCCTCGATCATATCAGGTTTTCCGGGCTCCAGGTTACTGAAATCCAGAATATTCCGGATGAGATTGAGTAAATTTTCACTGTTGGTTTTTATGGTATCCAGATATTCCTTTTGTTCTTCATTCAGATCAGTTCGATAAACCAGATCCGTCATCCCCATAATTCCGTTCAATGGGGTGCGTAATTCATGGCTCATGACAGAAAGAAAATCAGATTTAGCCTTTGCAGTGGCCTCTGCATTTTCTTTGGCCTTGATGAGTGCCTTTTCCTCCAGTTTCTTTTTTGTGAAATCCCGCAGAACGACCACAGCGCCTTGCTGTTCATCATTCTTTTCGCTTTGCAACATCCGGCTGCTGGCCTGCAACCAAATCCCCTCGGGGATGATTTGATTTTTGATCAGGATTTCTTCTGAATCGACCGGTTTCCCATTGAAGATAGTGGTCATAGGCAGATCTTCCGTGGTGTAGTGGGTCTTTTCATCAGATCTGTAAAATCCGAGCGCTTGAGGCCAGCAGTTGATATCATCGGGGATTTCAATATTTCCGACCATCTCTTTGAAAGCAAGGTTGACATGGAGCACTTGCCCCTTTTTCTCCATCACAACGATCCCATCGCTCATGCTGCTGAGCACCTGTTGCAGGATAGCTTCTTTCAATTGAATAACGTCTTCAGAATCAGCCAACTCTTGCTTTTTTACTATCAGTTCTTCAGTTGTCGCTTGATATCCGATGACCTGCTTTGTGGTCATGGTCAGCTTTTCCGTCAGGATATCCAGAAATAGTTTATAGAGTGTGCTTTTAAGCTCAACCTGTCCGGATTGATTGATGTTATCTGAGGATATTGTGAAGAGATCGACCGCATTATCGGCCATAACTTTGGCAGAGGTGAGCTGTTTGGTTATGACACTTATTTCCCCAACAAGATCTCCTTGTCTGTTGAGATTAATAATGAACTCATCATCAGTATAGATGGACACATGGCCATTGAGAAGGATAAAAATCTTATCATTCTTTTTTCCCTGTTCGATGATGGTTTGGCCAGCATCGAAACTATCGATCGATGAAAAAGAGATCAACTGTTTCAATTGATCGTCACTGAACTGCGAGAATAATTGGGCTTTTTTTAAGACAGAGAGAATATCAATATCAGCCAATAATGGTTTCATCAGGTTTTCGGTCCGGATATGATTTCGCAATAGAATCCAATGGCGGTTTACACTTTGTTCGAGGACACTCTCGGTCTTCTGAAGGATTTTAACCTATCCAGCATGTTTGCACAATCAGAATGTACCCTCCAAGCTTCATACTTTAGAAATGATCCCGCGGTTGGTATCTGATACGAAATTGACAAATCTGTCGAGAATCGGGTCGGGTTGTAAACTTTTCTTGAGGGTGTCCAGCGCTTTCTGAGGAACCAGTCCCTGGCAGAAGAATATTGAATAGATTTCATGAATCTGCTGTATGCTTTTGCTATTGAAACCGTTTCTTTCCAGGCCAATTTTATTCAGTCCAAGAAGTTGTGCACGATATCCGGTACAAAGCATGTAGGGGGCGATATCTTGATAAGCGACACTGTAACCGCCCAGCATGGCATAATCACCAATTCTGCAAAATTGATGAATACCCGACATGCCACCTGTCACCACATAAGAACCCATTTGAACATGTCCGGCAAGCGTTGTGGAATTGGCGACCATACAGTGGTCTCCGACACTGACATCATGGCCGAAGTGTGTGTTGATCATCAGTTGATTGTGGTCGCCAATTTTTGTTACACCTGTTCCACCAAGAGTTCCCCGGTTTATTGAGACGTATTCTCTGATTTCATTATGGTTTCCAATCTCGACAAATGTAGATTCGTTCCGATGTGCTTTATCCTGGGCGGGTAGCCCAATCGACGTATAGGGTCCGATAGTATTGCTTTCTCCGATACGTGTGCTTCCTTTTATGGTGACGTGATTCTCAATGATGGTATTGCTGCCGATTGTTACCTCGGGTCCTATGATTGTATATGGACCAATGGATACATTTTTTCCAAGAGTCGCATCGGAATCAATGAGTGCTGTCGGATGAATCTGATTATTTGCCATTTTATGCTCTGAAATGGGTTTAGAGTGTTTCGTCTATCTTTTACATCAGATGGGGGATTGTCAATCCCTCAATCCAATAGATCGGAATGTGAGCAAATGATTTGAAAGTGAGATGTTAGCAAGAGATTGACTGAGAGGTGTTGGCGACTTGGGGATCGTTCAAAAGTCCTAAAAACACTCAGTAATTTCCGGTTAGGTTTTTGCAGAACACAGGACATTTTGCAAACAGAATGTGACAGCAGGGTGTTTCCTTTTCGTTAATGGGAAACACTTGACTAGTTTTTGAGCCAATCCTTAGGATAAAAGTCAAAATACCGGACTATCCTTCCATGTTTGAAACAATAACAGTCCTGGTCTTTTCGATCAGTTCCTCCAATTGCTCGAAAGTGTATTCGTCGGTCTCAATGGGGTCGCCAATCTTTACTGCTATAGTACCTGGATTAAAAACAATGCCTCCCTTCGGCAGTGCCTGGGCGCTGCCTGAGATGGAGACGGGGAGTATGGGAAAGCCAGTTTGGATAGCAGCGGCGAAGCCTCCTTTTTTAAACTTTCCTATGGAACCATCTTCAGATCGTGTTCCTTCGGCAAAAACCATTACACCAACGCCTTTCGGTAGCTGATTGAGACCTTCACTGATGCTATGTATAGCAATTTCCTTGTTTGTGCGGTCAATGAAGATATTTTCCATTGCCTTTAATGCATGTCCGAATATGGGTATCTTGAGAAGTTCTTTTTTCGCGATCCAGCGAAACTGCAACCCCAGACTGATCGCGAGAGCGGGTCCGTCAAAATGAGATTGATGATTTGAGATAATAATATACGACCGTTTTTTTTCCAGTTTTTCTCTGCCGGATATCTGTAGACTTACTCCAGAAATATGTAGAATAATCCAGGCCCAGACGCGAGCCATGCTGAAAGCGAAGTTACCGTTTGAACCCAGGAATGAGACAAAAATAATGGGAATTGTGACCAGGATCGTTGCGAAAAAAAGCCAAAAACTTAACCAGATGATTTTGAGAAGATTATTCCACATAGGTCGCATCCTGTATAAGGCAAAGATATCTGCAATGCATTTTGGCAAGGGCGCTTCAGAAGCACTCTCTTTGCTTGCGATAGATAAGAGAGCCCGGATTTTTTATTTTTTGCGGAGGGATTGTCTCTGTAAAATAACAGACGACTGCGTTGTTTTCATCTATTTTTCAGCGCTAGGTTGATCTGGTGATTCCTCATCAGGTGGTTTTGTACTGTCGACGCTTTCATCGAGACCTGCGGCATCGGGCAGTTCAGCAGCCGTGAAGTTGGCGCCCTTCATGTTGCAGGAGGTGAATTCCACATTCTCAAATTTACTGCCGGTAAAATCAGCACCTTCAAAACTGGAATTTTCAAAGGTAATAGATTTCAATTCAGCGCCGGTCATTTTTGTATGGGAGAAGTTTGTCTGTTTACATTTGGTTTCAGTAAACTTGGCATCAATGAGAATAGCGTTTTTCAGATTTGCATTGTTCATGAAGACTTCCGTCAGATCGGCACCTCGCAGATCTGCCCCTTGAAGTGATTGTCCTTTATCGAGCTTTTTCTTAAGGAGCGCTTTTAACTGTGCACTGGCGTCTCTGTCACCAGCGGAAGCGTTTTGAAGTTTTTCGTTTGTTTCCCTGAGTCTCTCGGCAAGCATGATCGAGAAACTCTTGTACAGTTTATATGCCAGGAGAATATTTTTTTCTGAGAGTTGACTCCCGTTGATGACCAGCAAAACAGCGGGTCCGCCATCAATTGTGGCACTGGCTGAGCGGGGTGACTGGTCAATGACACCCATCTCTCCAAAACAGGCCCCAGAGCCCAGTTTTGCTAAAACCTCCTCTTTCTTGGCGCCAATATATTTGCTAATTCGAACAGTCCCGCTGAGAATGATGTACATTTCGTCTCCCCGGGATTTTTCTTTGAAAACGATCTCACCTTGCGCAAAGCTTTCGCTCACTGCAAGTCTGAGCAGTGCCAGCAGTTCTCCGTCTGAGAGTGACTGGAAAAAAGACACTGTTTGCTTCAATTTTACAAATAGCTCTTTTGATAATTGCATTTTTCCTCAAAAAGCATTTCCGGAAAAGATCATAGAACGAAAGCACGGTCTGGGTAGCAGGATTATATTTTATGACAGCTTTGCTTTCCTGCCCTCTCGTTTTATCAATTCCAAGTGCAGCATTTTAACGGTCTGCAGTATTTTTATGATGGGGAGTATCCCTTGAGTGTCCTGGAAATAACGACTAATCTGCAAAATATTTCATGGAATGGTTTGCCCGCCTGAGAATTTTTTCAAAAAGTACCTTAATTTTTTATTTTTGTATATCCCTTATTTTTAAAATAATTTAAGACATTAAGTGAGAGGAACTAAAATAATGACTAACACCGTCTCTGGATTAGACTGTCGACCAAACTTGAAACGGGAAAACAGGTCTGAAACAGGGAGAGGGCGATGTTCAGTCTCAGAAAACACTTGTATCAATGAACAGGAGAACGGAAACATGGGAGATAATCCACTAACTGGATTCGAGGTTGATAAATCAACCTTGAAATATATTGGAAAAGACTTACAACGCCCTGAGTGTATTTTGGCTGAGTCGGATGGGATCCTCTGGTCTGCTGATGCTCGAGGGGGTGTTGTGCGAATTCACCCTGACGGAACTCAGAAAATCATTACCCAATCATATCGAGAGTCGTTTGCCCAGACTACTGATTTAGCGACTCGATTCACAGAAGGAACGCTGCCGAACGGATTGGCTTTTACATCAAAAGGCGATATTCTGATTTCAAATTTTGGAACGGATTGTCTGGAAGTAATGACTCGCGAAGGTGAAACACGTGTCCTGATCGACTCCATTGATGGTGAACCGATTGGCAAAGTCAACTTCATACTGAGAGATTCAAAAGACCGTATCTGGATGACGATCTCGACCAGAATAAAAAACTGGATGAGTGCGATTAGCCCCAATATTATTGACGGTTATATTGCCCTGGTCGATAAAGGTGTTATCCGTATTGTGGCCGAAGGATTTCATTTCACCAATGAGATCCGGTTGGATGAAAAAGAGGAGTGGTTGTATGTGGTAGAAACCTGTGGCAAGCATGTTAGCCGCTTGCGCGTGCACGAGGATGGATCCCTGACTGATAGAGAAATTTATGGACCTGAGGATACCGGCGCATTTATCGATGGGATTGCCTTTGACAGTTATGGCAACCTTTGGGGAACACATGTGATGACCGATCAGATATTTGCTATTACACCAAAAGGGGATTTAAAAATTCTCTTAGATGATGACAATCCGGCAGCGAGCCAGACGCTGAGGAAAGCGTTCGAGGCGGACGAGGTAACTCCTGAACTAATGCTGACCTGTGGCGGTACTATTGCTCCCTGGTTCGCCAGCGTCACTTTCGGTGGCGCAGACCTTAAAACCGTTTATATTGGTAGTCTCAGGGGAACGCGAATTCCCTATTTTCAGTCCCCGGTGGCCGGATTACCCATGATTCACTGGAAATAACCGAGGGTGCAAAAGAAGATATCAGATCAAGTCGGTGAATCCTCCATGACGAATTGATAATCTTGATGTTTGATGGTTAAGACCGGCTGGGGGGAATAACGGACCACTTTTTCCGCGACACTTCCCATGAAAACATGTTTGAGTCCGGTTCGACCATGAGTCCCCATAATTATGATGTCAACGTCGTTTTCTTCTGTATACCGCACGATTTCAGTGAAAGGGTCTCCCTTGAAATTGATCAGGTTTACCTCTACTTCATCCTCTGCTGCACGCTTCCAGAAGCTTTCCAAATCTGTTTTTGCCCGTTTATCAGATTCGGTAATGAGTTTTTGGTGAAGTTCAGGTGAAAAATATCCATAATCGTTTAAAATCGTGATCGGCTCAGAGACCGTGACCATCAGCAGTGTTAAATTGGCATCAAACTCTTTAGCGAATTTGATGGCATATTTAAGTGCGTAATCTGATACTTCTGAGCAATCTGTCGGAACCAGTATATTATTAATGTTTATCATATCAGCTAAACCTCCATTTCAAGTGATTTCAGTTCGAATCTACTCAACATTCATCCAAACTCGGAAAATAGGTGAAAATTCAAAACATCAAATTGCCCTCCCCTTGGTGCCCTTACTCTGGTATTATACTTGATTATTTGCGAAAAATCAAACCACAGATCCACTAGCCGTTTGGGATTTGCTGCATATCAGGAGGACGCTTTTCCTTTTGATTTGTATAGGATACACTTTGATGGTATAAACGTAGTTGTTTCATGAATTTCTACAAACCTTTTCCTTCCTGAAAAGGAAATAAGTATCCTTTCAATACAATTGTATCTTTAAGATTTATGTGGGGACAAATCGAAACTATTTTAGTCCGGGGCGGCATTATGATGATCCCCCTGGGAGCCTGTTCATTTCTTGTTGTGCTGATAACACTTGAGCGGATTTTTATTTTGCAGAAAAAGCGGCTCGTTTCAGACGAAAGAATACAGCATTGGAGAGCATGGTTTTCCGAAAGAGGAGAAACGGAGAGTTTATCTTCGAATGTTGGCGTCTCCATTGCGGGGTTGATTATGACAAAGATCGTTCAGATGCTGCCATTATCTAAAAGCAGGCTGGAGGAAAGACTCAGCGATCTGGCCCGGATCGAAAAGCACCGTCTCGAAAGGGGACTGGTCATCCTGGATACGATTGCAGGAATAGCTCCGCTGTTTGGTTTGTTAGGAACCGCATTGGGGATGGTTGAGGTTTTTTCGAGGCTTTCGTTGGTCGATGAAGCGAAAATGAGTGCCCTTTCTTCTGGTATCTCGCAGGCATTATTTACGACTGTCGCGGGATTGATGATCGGCATCCCCTCGTTGATCGCCTATAATCTGTTTACACGTCGTATCGACAGTTTGATGATAACTGCAGAGGAACAGATCAATTTGCTGGTAGATGCATTTTTTGATCAAATTGTTGAAAGTTGAAACAAGGATTCCAGTGCATTTATGGGTATCCGTGTAATTTTTTATTATTACAATGAAACTTGTTGAATCCCACAAAAAAAGAACACACATTAATATAACTGCATTAGTCGATATTCTATTTCTGCTGATTATCTTTTTCGCCGTCTCGACACAGTTTACGAACCAGCGATCGATCGGCGTTGATCTGCCGCAATCAAAAACAGGCAGTACGGTTTCAACACTCCGAAAACTGATGATCGTCATGAAGGAAGGAGAGCTCGTATTAATTAATGGCAGGCCGGTTCTCTGGGAAATGGTCATGCAAACCATAAAAGAGGGTGAGTTTGATAAAACCCAAAAAGTGATTTTGAATATTGATAAAAAAATCTCTCACGGAAAAGTGATCCGTTTGCTGGATATTTTAAAACTGCTGCATTTTAAAAAAGTGGTCTTTGGTACCTATGCCAGTCCGTGAAAACAGGGTTTTTTTACTGATGTTTCTAATTGCAACTGTCATTCATCTGAGTCTGATTGCGCCCCTTTCTCAATGGCTCGACCGCTCGTTATTGCCACGATTAGCAGACCAAAGTCTGGAAATTGATCTTTATGAAATCCAGTCAAATATCTCCCCCCTGAAAAAAAAACGAAAATCTCCCCCTAAGCCCTTATTTAAAGAACAAAAAAAACCGGTCAAGGCTCCTGAGAAAATTGAAGATCTCAAGAAGCCTCTGGAGAAAATTGAAGATCTCAAGAAACCTCTGGAGAAAATTGAAGATCTCAAGAAGCCTCTGGAGAAAATTGAAGATCTTGAGAAACCGCTGGAGAAAACTGAAGATCTCAAGAAGCCTCTGGAGAAAATTGAAGATCTCGAGAAACCGCTGGAGAAAATTGAAGATCTCAAGAAGCCGCTGGAGAAAACTGAAGATATCGAGAAACCGCTGGAGAAAACTGAAGATCTCAAGAAGCCTCTGGAGAAAGTTGAAGATATCGAGAAACCGCTGGAGAAAACTGAAGATCTCAAGAAGCCTCTGGAGAAAACTGAAGATATCGAGAAGCCTCTGGAGAAAACTGAAGATATCGAGAAGCCGCTTGAACAAACACTGGCAGCCCCAGAGAAGATGAAAGAGCTGAGGCTGCGTCCTCAAAAAAAAATACCTCTGACCACACAATTAGATAAGGATCTGAAAGTAGACAAAAACAGGGAAGAGTTACCCACCGCATCCAGACAGCAAATAACTGAAACCAAACAGTCGGTAGTTGCTGCTGAGCAGACCAATTCCATTGCTAGAGATGAAAGAGATAACACATTGCTGCAGGAGGAAATAGAACCATCGCGACAGGTGGTGGCGGATGAGAAAACTGTTCCGGAGAAAATATCCGTTCCAGAGAAAATATCCGTTCCAGAGATAATCAAGTCGCCTCTGTTTATCAAAAAAAAACAATTGGAGAAGGCCAAGGACAAGGACAAGAAGGATGGCGGTCTACCTGATGAAATCAAGAAAACATTCAGGGGTGGAAAACCTGAAGAGACCAATTCGGAAAATCTTCAGTATTCAATGAACAGCTATCAATGGACGTTTGAGAGATTTATCGAAAACTGGGTGGTTGATATTCAGAAATGGTGGAAAGCACCACTTGACTATCTTACCGGGGAGATACCAGAGGGTGGGTCTCTTTGGGTACAGGTACATCTCAGCTTGTCGGGAAAATTGCTCTCTTATAAAGTGATGCAGTCGGATGTCACATCTGAAATGGAGCTTATGGCGATACAGGCTCTTGTGGGATCACTCAAACGGCCGGAATTGCCCCAGTCGTTTTATGCTGATGAGTTGATAATTAACTGGCGATTTATATACCCTCCACTGAGGCCCACTTTGAAAATGCGCAGGTAGGCCAAGCATATCAAAGAAGTGTCACTCTTCTAGTTTCAGCAGATCCATTTCATTCAATAATTCAAGGATTTTTTTCTGTTGAAACGGTTTGACCAGATAGTATTCACAACCTTCATGAAATGCTTCGAGAATGTTTTTTTTGTCTCCCAGCGCGGTGACCATCACTATTTTTACGCCGTCCCCGACAAAAATACCTTTTTTCTCTTCAAGTGCCCGTATCTGTTTCAGCGCTTCATGTCCGTCCATTACCGGCATTTTTATATCGAGAAAAATGACATCATAGGCTTGTTCTCCGTCCAGTGTCATTCTAAAACATTCGACTGCTTCCTGACCGTTCACTGCAACGTCACAGTAACCTGCATCTTCAAGCATCGTCGTCAGTAATTTTCGATTGGTGAGTTCATCATCTACAACAAGAAATCTCATGTTGTCCTTTCTGTTTCTTTTTGTTTTAGGGATCGTTCAAAAATAACTTCACATTCTATTTGCAAAAGCCCCCAAAACACTGGACATTTTTCAAACAGAATGTGAACTAATTTTTGAGCCGATCCTTAGTTCTTATAGAATAACATCGTACATCAATAACCGGCGAGTTACCCCGGTTTGAAGCTTAATGAAGCCCCTTTTTCATTTTTTGGGAATTTAATGCTGGCGTTCGCCATCATCTTGCCTTTTAAAAACCGCAAAACAACCACTTGTTTCAGTCTACCAGTATTTTATCAATTATCGCAAAAAGGTCGAGATGGTCAAAAGGTTTCGTAATATATGCATCTCCACCCATATCATATCCTTTCTGTTTGTCGTCTGCCATTGCTTTTGCTGAGATTAAAATAATCCTTACTTCTGAGTGCTTTTCGTCTTTTCGAATCTTCTGACAAACTTCATAGCCGTCTATTCCCGGCAACATAATGTCCAAAAGGAGTATATTTGGATTAAACGAGTTAATAAACTGAAGAGCTTCCTCGCCTGTTGACACGGACTGGATCTGATATTTTTCTGATAAGACCTCATGCAGGAATCTCAGATTGGTCTCGTCATCGTCAACTATCAGTATTTTTGGTAGCTCTTGCATGGTCTACATACCCTCATGATAGGAGTCATTATCTTTTCGGCAAGTTTGAACCCCTGATTCTTACCGATCTCTGATAAAATGAGTGTACCTGTTTATCTGTTTCTTAAAATATCTGTTATGAGCTATGGATCGCAAAGAGACAGCCGAAATAAACATCAATAGACATTTCAGAATTTAAGCATTTTTTTTTCTTTCTGCCAACATAGCAGGAATGTAAAATGAAATCAAATCCCCAGCTACTTTCTCCCTTGAGATCCATGATACAAAATTAAATCAGAAAAGAATTATGTCGTCTGCATGAAATGCGTTTGCAGATCACTGATTAATTGTCAATTTTCATCTTTTCAAGCATAATCAGACAATGCTAAAGAAAAATGGGCTGGAAAAAGACGGATACTTCATCGTATAAGGCAGCGTCAGGTCAATAAAAACAGCCGCTTTGAGGTTTATTTTAACATCGGTTAATCAAGGAAGGTCAAGATGGAACTTTCAAAACGTTTTCGATATCTGATTGTATTATCAATCATTGGCGTTACGCTGGCGCTGTTGTATCGATTCAGAGACACACTGCCAGTCTTTGTCCTGGCTCTGTTGATGGCATACATCCTGACACCCTTTGTAACCTGGATGGCATCAAAGCGTGTATTTAAAAAGAGGATGTCCAGAGGGCTCTCAATCATTATTATTTATCTGTTTATGATAACCGGATTGTCATTTGGAGGTGCCTATTTTGTAATTAATCTGACAAATGAGGTACAGATACTAATTAAAGATATTCCCAGTTATGGAGAGCAATTATCAAAAAACTGGGTACCTTCTATTAGTAAAGGAATTCAGAACATTGCAAAATATCTCCCAAATCTTGAAACCACAAAGGTTCAGCCGGCAGAAGAAGAGGTAGAAAAAGAACAGCAGTTCACTGTTGTCAGGCAGTCCAAAAATAAAAATGACATACTGGATTTTCTAAAGAATACCCGATTCCAGGTTAAGCAAGATAAAACGGGGTTCGAAATCGTACCTCAACCTATTTCCAGGGATAAAAAGGATATTGATTTAGAAGAGTTCGATCTGGCGAAGGTGATCAATAACTTCATTGAAAGTATTATTGAAAATTTGCAGAGTATACTGCTCGGATTTTTAAATTATGGACAGATCATCGTTTTCTCAGTCGTAACCTCTGTCTTTCAGACGTTCATCACGTTAATGATTACTGCATTCATCATTATTGATCACGAGAAAATCCTGACATTTTTTCTGGGTTTATTCCCAGAGCGATTTGCCCAGAGTGTCGAGTTATTTATGCAGAAACAGAATGCCGGGCTGGCGGGCGTGGTCAGGGGACAAATGATCATTTGTCTCGTCAATGGAACATTGACCGGTATTGGACTGTTTGTGCTGGACGTAAAATTTGCGCTCACGTTATCACTGATCGCAACAGTCTGCTCCCTGATTCCTATTTTCGGTGTCTTCATTTCCTCGATTCCAATCATTTTAATGGCCATTACCAACTCATTTTTCACAGCCCTTCTGGCTCTGGGCTGGATTCTGGTCATTCATTTTATAGAAGGAAATATTCTCAACCCGAAGATTATGGGAAGATCGGCAGAGATTCACCCTGTGCTGGTGATATTGGCACTGATGGCGGGTCAAAATGCATACGGCATTTTTGGAGCGCTAATTGCGGTGCCGCTGTTTTCAATTCTGCAAAACACTTTTTTCTTTATTAGAGAGCTGATCTTCGAAATCGAAGACGTAATTGAGCCTGAACCGGCAGGAATCCCAAAATATGATGATCTGGATGAATAAACGGTTTTTTGCTTTCATATTCCACCTTGACGATTACAAACTAGAATAATGGGTAAGATCCAAATGACGAAACAGAAACAAAAATCTCAGGTTTGGGGGAATCGTTTGAGTGCCCCTCCTGATGAATTAAATATCAGATTTTGTGCTGGCAGAGATGTGATCACTCTTCCCATGGCGGATGAGATTTTACTGGAATACGATGTCTGGACTAACATGGCCCATGCCAGAATGCTTGCCAGTATCGGCGTATTAAACGATCAGGAGTTATCCGCTATTCGAAACGCTCTGTCCGAATTAATGCTGGACTACCAAAACGGAATATTTCAATTGGATCCAGCTAAAGAGGATGTGCATATCAATGTAGAGCACTATATCACTTTTACCAAACAGGTTCTGGCGGGGAAAAAGATTCACACTGGTCGGAGTCGAAACGACCAGGTATCAACCGACATGAGGTTGTTTTTAAGAGCTGAAGTGATAGAACTTGTGGATTCGGTTTTAAATCTCATTCATAACATACTGATACGAGCGGAAGAGGAAACCGAGAGTATCATGCCTGGATTTACACATTACCAACCGGCGATGATGACAACAGCCGGGCACTGGCTGACATGTTGGAGCCAGGGGTTGTTAAGGGATGTGTCCAGTCTGATGCAGGATCTGAAAACACTGAACCTTTCACCCCTGGGTGCAGCGGCATCCTTTGGTACCTCTTGGCCGATTAACAGAGAATATGCAGCGGATCTGATGGGGTTTGAAGGTGTGGAAGAGAACAGTCTGGATTGTATCAGCTCAAGGGGAGAGAACGAAGCCCGAATTGCAGCTTCTGTGTCTATTCTGATGAATCACCTGAGTATTGCAGCTCAAGATATCATCCTTTTAAGTATGCCTTATTATGGCTTTATTCAGGTGGACGATAGATATGTCACTGGTTCTTCTATCATGCCCCAGAAGCGGAATCCGGATTTTGCCGAAATCATACGTAGCAAAGCGTCAATGGCACACGGGAACCTCATCAGTCTTCTGGGAATACAGAAAGGAGCTATGAGCGGCTATAATCGGGATGCTCAACAGACAAAATACTTGATTATGGATCTTTTAAGGGAATCTCGAGACGTACCGTCAATTCTCGGAGGTGTTGTGGCATCATTGCGGTTTGATACAAAAACCATGCGGACACATTGTGAATCAGGATTCATTAACAGTACAGATATAGCAGACTGGCTGGCCCAGAAACATGGGCTGTCTTTCAGGGATTGTTACGAAGTTTTGTCTTTAGCGGTTAAATACAGTGAAGAACAAGGGAAAGTGACGATTGATGCCCTGAAAAAATCGGTCGCTGAACAGGGGCTGAAGATCTCTTTTTCAAAAGAGGATATGGCGTTTATCGACTCACCTGAAAAAACACTCTTGAACAAGCAGCATACCGGTGCCCCCTCGGGTTCAGCAGTGGAGAAGATGGTCAATTCTCAGGACGCGTCTGTGGAAAAATTTAAGCTGGAGGTCGATGGGATGAGGCAAAGGATGCAGACAGCGCGAGATCGCTGTTTTGCTGATTGATTATTCCTTTTTCTCTTCAATTTCTCCAAGTATCTGGGTTAGAAGCTGAGTGTTAATCATCTGCGCCGGATCTTTCATGTGCTCTCGTTCGGCCTGGATGATATTGTTCTTTGGCACCGGGTTGGAAACCAGGTTCAGCACCATCAGCACCTTGATAATATTTTCTTTCAGCATGATCGGTTTTGAACTTCTCGTGGATGTCACTTTCAGCTTTAACAACGTCTGCAGACTTTGATTGTTCACACTGAGTTTAAATAGATCATCAATGGGGATCAGCGTGGTAATAAAAACAACTTTGCACTGGAAGATGTCCGGCATGGTTTTTTTAATCTTCAACTTCAGAAGGCTGATAATTTTTTGGTTTTCTTCTTTCTCTTCCTCCGTTAATGAGAGTTTGACGGCCCCATCTTCCCCAGTTTTTTCCAATGATTGAATCAAAATCACCTTTTCCTGAATAGACGGCTCCAGGATATAAAACATATTCTGATAAAAGGGTTCCAGATCCGGCTCATACTCATGCTGAATATTTTCTGCCGTGTGTTTTATGAACTCCCTCAAAAATTCTCTTCGGGGCGACACACTCACAATTAAATCCAGAAGGTATTTGGCTGAAATTCCTTCACTGATATCTTTTTCTTGTGAAATTTCCTGAAACATCGTCTGAATGCGCCGTTTCTGAATTCTTGTTTCTTGCTGGGCCATCTCGATTATACTGGCACATTTATCTTCAAGCCTTTTTCGATAGGTCTCGATATCTTTGCGATAGACCTCCGCCGAATCTTTTTGTTTCATACGGCGCAATTTGGTAACTTTTCTTTCGAGTCCCCTGATGTATTTGTCACCCTGCCGACGCATTTCTTCAATTCTCTTTTGCGTCAGATCTTTGTCAGCCTCTACCCGTTCCTTGAACAGATCCAGTGTTTTATGACGGGCTTTTCTCTTATACTGAGTGCAACTTACCAGCAGATTGAGGATATGCATAATGGCATATTCAATTATATCATGGGGCACCGATTCAGTTTTCAGATTCCCTTTCTCCAGAATATATGCTTGAGCATCTAACAGATCAAAATCAACCAATTCGCCCCACTCAGAATCTTCTTCCAGTTTGGCGTTTATCTCTGTGCCAAACTCTCTTTCTTCCAACATCGTGAGATTATACGGGTAGGTAACAAAAATACCGTTTTTGGTTTTAACTTTTTTCTTTTTCGGCTCGTTCTGTCTCTTCCGTCTGTATTCTCGGTATGGACGGCGAAATTGTTTTTTAGAAGCCTCTGTTTCGAGAGAGGTTTCAAAAATAATGTGATTCTCAATTGCTTTAAAAATTGCAGGTTTAAAAATTTGTGAGAGTGCCCGAATGGCTGCCTTTGATGAAGTAGAAGACACAAGCAGTAGATAGTATCGCAGCAAAAATATCTCCATTCCCCAGTAAATGAAATGGTACCAGTAAAGGGTGCGCAGCTGGTCTTCAAACCCTTCACCTAGATCATCTTCAAATGCGTTGGCATCAGATGTTTTATCTTTGGAGATAGACGCCTTTCCAAATTTGAACGGGACATAAAGTTCGCTGAATTTCAACAGGTCGTCTTTCAGCGGGGCCAGCGCTGTTGTAACTTCTGAATAAGACGAATTCAGATCTAGTTTTCTCAAGTAGATCGTCAGTTTCTCTTTGTCCCAGTTTTCAGTTGACGCATAGAAACCCACCAGCTTAAAAAATAGTTTTGCTACTAAGCCTTCGCTATGTGGCTGAGTTGCGATGCCTTTTTCCCGGATCGTTCGCGCAGGCAGGAGAAATTTAATCGGTGTCCAGGTGAGAATGACTTCGTCGTGTTCGGCTTCCAAAGCTGGTGGGTCCTCTCCCATTGGCACTTCGGGAAGTTCCGGGAAATCCTGGGTCTTGAAGACCGTGAACTTCTTGATATCGTTCAGAGTGTTTTTGTACGTGTTGCGGTAGGTTTTCTTCGCGTGCTTGGAAGTAAATTTCAAGGCAGCCTGAGTAGCTTTCATCTGTTCCATCAGGGATTTTTCCCGAAACAGCTTAAAGCCCTCTCCAGCATGCTTGATTTTACGGTAATATACCCATTTTGCTCCTAGAATCTGTTGAGCCAGCATTTTCAGAATATGGAGCTTTTCAGCTGCTGTTTGGTCCTCAATCGTTTTGGTGGAGGTCAGGATATCTAACATTGTGATATAGTCAAAATATGGGTCGTGTTTGGTGCCTACGCCTCAGTAATATCAAAAAGGCTCTGGAGATGGTGTATTTGTACTGGGTTTATGCATAATTCCAGCCTGAATCATGCACAATAAATATGGTATTCGGTTTTTTTATCTTAATGTCGCCTGAATTAGCTTAATTCTGGCCAGTTGATTTATTAGAGTGTCGCGTCATATCTCTATCATTTAAAGTATGATTAAACAATAGTAAAATGATCCACCAGTTATCTGGAGAGAGATCGGCTCTGAAAAAAAATCCTGAAACAGTATCCTGTTTCAGGTAAATTAGAGGCGCTGTTTTGATAGTATATAAGAGATATACCCAAATTGCTAACATTTAGGTGGACATATTTGGATTAATTCAATGTTAAGCAAATGTGACAAATTATACCATGGCTCGTTACGGTTTTGTCGAATTATTTCGGATTGTGGCCAGTTCAGGAATCGAAAACGCAATGTTGAAGAAAGGACGCTGTTGTACCAGTATGCAGTTGATCTTTTTTCAAATTTAGTCAAACCCTCGACCTGCCTGGCAACCATTTTTCAAAAAGGAGAGTCAATCTAAAGGAAACAGGCGTTGCTAATGTCAGTTTCTACTTGACACATATGGCTAATTTTACGAAACTTTCAGAGAAACTGATAGTATTTTATGATGTTCCAAAGTGCAGTTAAATTTAAGGAGTTTGGATATGAACATATTGGTATGTTATGATGAAACAGAAGCATCACAGGCGGCTTTGAAGATCGGCGTACAGCATGCAAAAGCACTAGATGGAAAGGCCTATGTGATTACGTCAATGATTGGCGGTACCAAGGATAATATTGAGGACAATAAAAAAGCAGAAAGCGGGTTAAAATATGCGCAGAGTGTTCTGGAGAAAAATGGAATTTCCTGCGAAACTCATTTGCTTGTCCGGGGTTTGAGTTCTGGTGAAGATATTCTTCAATTTGCAGATGAAAATGATATTAATGAAATCATCATCGGTATCAAAAAAACCTCAAAGGTGGGTAAACTGGTCTTTGGCTCAACAGCCCAACATGTCATACTTGAATCAAATTGTCCTGTTGTAACAGTTAAGTAACCAGAGAGTGGCATCATTGAAAAACCTTTTTTACAAACAAAGGTGGGTAAGCGGGCAGTATGTCCCCGGGCTTCAGAGTGGAAATCTCAATCTGCGTTTGATACCTGCCTGCGATTCTGACAAAATCCAGTCTTTCTCACTTCACCGTTAGACTATTAACCCAGCTCGATTTTGCATTATGGTATCGTGCTAAAAACCAAATTGGAATAATAATTAATGGCGAATGAACTGGAAAGTAAAAGCTGGGAAGACACAGTGGTGTCTCCCGATTTAGTGATGGACAAAATTCGACCTGGGATGAGCATTTTCGTAGGGACCGGTCCTGCAGAGCCCAGAACCCTGGTCAAAAAGCTGATCTCATCGGAATCATATAATCTTCAAGATTTGCAGTTGATTCAACTTGTGAGTGTGGGTGATGCCATTTCTCAGAAAGAATTGCGATATCAACGCTATCGCCTGAAAACTTTTTTTTCTGGCTGGATTGCTGATGAAGCCAGTACCGCGGGGAGGGTGGATCTGATCCCCAGTCGATTCGACAATATTCCCCGCCTGATAGAGTCAAGACAATTGCCGATTGATGTTGCTTTTGTTCAAATCACTCCGCCAAATGAAGCCGGGTACTGTAGCCTCGGTGTGGCTGTGGATGTTGCCCGTCTGGCGATGGAGCAGGCGTCACTTGTTGTTGGAGAGATCAATACCCAGATTCCGCGGACTTTTGGCGATACCTTTGTTCCGGCCTCTGAATTCGATTTTCTGGTCAAGTCCACTGAACCGCCTATCTATTTTGATCCTTGGCCGATGGATGAAATTTTCGACAAAGTTGCAGAAAACGTTGCCAATATTATCGAAGATGGTAGCTGTATCGCTTTTTCCATCGGGACACTTTTTGAGCATTTGAGCTTGCACTTGATGAAAAAAAGGGATCTTGGTGTTCATACACCATTTTTCAGTGACAATATGATGAATCTGGTAAAAAGCGGAGCGGTTAGTAATCGGCGCAAGGAAATCAACAGGGGGCAGTCTGTTACCTCTTATGCCTACGGATCTCCGCAACTGATGGAATGGCTGGATAGGAATCCGATGGTTGAATTTCAGGGAATTGATAAAGTATTTAACCCGCTACAGATCGGTAAAAACAATAATTTCGTGGCTGTGACTCAGGCTCGTAAAGTTGATTTGGCTGGACGGGTTACATTGCATGTTAGCGGAAAAGGGGTGGTAACCGGGTTGGCCCAGGCAACGGCCGTTGTCAATGGCGCATCCCTCTCCAAAGGAGGATATACTATTTTTGGCTTACCAAGTCGAAATATCAAAGGTGAATCCAATATCCTGATGAATGTTGAAAATCTTCCCAATCAGATGAATATTCCAGAAACGGTGAACCTGATAGCGACCGAGTATGGAGTTGCTAATCTCAACGGCCGAACTCTGAGAGAGAGAGCCCAAGCGTTGATCGAGATCGCTCACCCGGAAGATCGCAAAATGCTGATCGATGAAGCAAAGGCGGCGAAAATTCTCTACCAAGATCAGATTTTCTTAGAAAATGCCAGTCTTTATCCAACCGAAATAACCACAAAAAAAGAATTTAAAAACGGTCTGGAAGTCAGATTTCGAGCGATTAAACCCTCAGATGAAGAGGAGATGCGGCATCTGTTCTATAGATTTTCCGATGAGGCTGTTTATTATCGATATTTTACATCTATCAAAACAATGCCCCATACCAAAATGCAAGAATATGTCAACGTGGACTACAATCAGGTAATGTCCATCGTAGGCTTGATATATGAGCCTGGTCAGGGGACGATTATTGCAGAAGCCCGATTTGTCAGGGAGCCCAGACGGCCATGGGCAGATGTTGCGTTTATTGTGGACGAAAAAGTGAGTGGCTTAGGTATTGCCAGCTATCTCTATCAAATGTTGATCAGGCTGGGAAAAGAAAGAGGCTTGCAAGGGTTTACAGCCGATGTGCTCTCTTCAAATCAGGGAATGATGAAGGTTTTTGAAAAAGGAGGGCTTGTAAAAGCGAAATTGGAATATGGCGTCTACAAATTGACAATGCCTTTTGACTAAGGGGCGGCTCAAAAATTACCTAGCATTCTGTTAGCAAAATGTCCGGTCTTTTAGGGATTTTTGCGGGCAGCTTATGCCGAGTTATTTTTGTACGATCCCTAAGAAATCTAAGTTCTAACCTACCCGCCATTTTTCCCGGCCGAAGAATGATCTGATGACGAATCAACAATCCAATAAAATTCTGGTAATAGATGACGAAAAATCGGTACGCGAGAATATAGCTGCTTATCTCGAAGATAGTGAATTTACGGTTTTTCAAGCTGGGAACGGTCGTGAGGGGGTGGAGGTTTATGAGAAACTGAACCCGGATGTGGTTCTAGTAGATATTGACATGCCGGAGATGAACGGCTTAGAGGTGCTTGCTGAAGTCAGGAAAGCCTCTGATGAGACCCCAGTCATTATTGTTTCGGGGGCAGGAGATGTTAAGTACGCTATAGAGGCCTCCAGGCTTGGTGCCTGGGATTTTGTTTTAAAGCCGATTTATAATATGTCGGTTGTTGAGCACACGATATACAAAGTCCTGGAACACAGAGCACTGCTGCGGGAAAATAGGGAATATAAAGAAAACCTTGAAAAAAAGGTGCAAGAACGAACAGTTTCCCTTGAGATGCGAACAACCGAACTTCAACAGACCAACGACAAACTGATTATTGAAATTGAAGAGCGAAAGCTGGCTGAAGCACGATTGGGGCAGGCGAAAGAGCGCTCTGTTGCTTTACGGCGGTTTTCCAATAAAATCTCCGAATTTGATCACGAAGCGCGGTTACTTACGACAGCGCTCGAAGAGTTGTGTTCTAATATTTATCTAACTGGATCCATACTCTTTCACAGTTTTAAATCCAGTCAATTTACCCAACGTCTGTCAGGAACCCCCCACGCCAGTTTTTTGGACAAACTGCCCACATTTGACTTCTTACAAAGCGTGTTTGGTAATCGGTCGCAAGAGATTGTTGTCTATAATAACATTTCATCGACCAGTCAGATTTATGATTTCTACGCTGGATTGGGGGAAAATCAAGAAGACATAGCTGGCGGGCATTTTGTTTTTTTCCGTGGCAAATCCCTGCATCAGCATCTTTTCTGTTTTTATCGAGACCCTTTATACGCTTCGTATAACAATCTGGATATCGAGTACCTGAAAAGTATGATCGTTGAAATAAATACGGCTTACTATAATATTCAGATTATGCGAGCGAATTCATGGTTGGAGAGACGACTGAAATACGTAAGCCCTAAATATCGATCAACTGAGTTGTCTGAGATGAATTCGATATTGGATTTTGACATTGCGACATCGGTTTTTCCTTCGTCTGAGATTAAGACGGAATGGCATAAAACATTACCAATAAGTGATCAGGCGTCCGGCCTTTTAATGTCTGATACTCCCGGAAAAGGCATGTCCGACTTGATGTACAACGAGATTGTGGGGGAGTTGCTTACAGAGAACGTGCCGTTGTTGACTGATCCGGAAAAGGTAATGTCGCTTCTTAACGAGCAGCTACAGACAGATTTTCATCCAAATCGTTATCTAACCCTGAACTATTTTCTCTTTCAGAAAAGAGAATCGATTGTCAGCTACAGCAATCTGGGTCATGAATCGATGATCCTGATAAAATTTGATAAAAAAGGGCAAATGACCCTGACGCCCAGAAAATCACCCTTTATTCAGGTGCAATTGGATCCGGGTGGTGATTTTTTTCACCAGGAAAATATTCCGTTGGGTCCAGGAGAGATTGTCTTTGGTTTTACCCATCGCATGAACCAGATGCTTGATGTGGATAATAATGGGACCAATGCAGATATTTTGTATGAGATAATTCGTCAATCCATTCAATTAACAGCAGTTGTAATTATGGAAAAAGTCATGGGTTTTTTCATTGATACTTTTCCAGAAGAGTTGCAACAGGATGATGTTAACCTGATCTTAATCAAAGGCTTAAATCGGATCTCTGATAGGTTGGCCTGACATCATCTGCCACAGCACAACTCCATATTCTCTTAGGGATCGTTCATAAATAACTTCACATAATCTATTTGCAAAAACCCCCTAAAACACTGGACATTTTGCGAACAGAATGTGAAGTAATTTATGAGCTGACCCTTAGTCATTTCCTAATAAGAATACCCTGACAAGAAATCATCACACTGACCAAAGCAGAGCCACTTGCGATTTGATAGTCCCATATTTTCAACCGCACTTGTGAACGTGACCGGGCAAATTCCGTCTATCACAAGTGTTTTGTTTGAACGCCTCAATATTTTACAGGTTAAATACAGTGCTTGAATACTTGTTAAATCTACAGCAGTGACATTTTCAAAATTGATCTTGAAATGATTGATCTGTGACTGAGATTCTTCAAACGTTTGACGCACATTTTCTACCTGCTTTTCTGTTAATGCCCCCCTGATTTTCAATACACCTGTAGCACCAGTATCATCAATAACAAAATCAATGCTTGAATTTGCAGCTCTGTGGGGCTTTTTCATAGCTAATTCTCCAGGAAAGGTAATGTTAAATTAAGGTTTTTTTCTGACACTAAATTTCATGTAACGTATATTGCGACGGAGGTGTCTGGTCTCGTAGGATGTCAACTCTTTAATAACCATTAACAACTCGTTTATATTTATCGGGGAGGAGAAAGTTCGAAGTGCGCCAAATAATTTTGCTGATTGAAGCGGATTATATTTCTTGAAGCCGATGTCTGTCTGACTTTCAGTCTTGGCAATGATGCGAGCGCGAGGAAATTCTTTTTTCAGCTGGATAATTGTTTTAAACCCTTCAAGTTCAGGGAGGAAAATGTCTGCAATTACCAGATCGATGGGATTATTTCTGTAATAATCAATGCCGTTTTCGCCTTTAGATTTCCCTACGACAAAGTAACCAGCCTTTTCAAGTATTTGGCTCAAAATTAATCGGTTCGACATATTAGTGTCGATGATCAGAATCTGTTTCATATTCCTGGCTATCATTAATCAATTAGCTGGTTGATTTATTTGAAACGCTGATGTTGGTCTTTACTTGCTAAAAATATACCAGTTCTAGATAAATCTTATTATCATATGATAATAGGGCATTTGGGGAGCGGTCATTCACTTTTTTGGAAGAATAGTTACCTGAGAAATGATTGAAAATGGACGATAATTTGAAAAAAACAATAAAAGATGGCTGAAAATGAGGTATAAATCTGTTACAATTTGCTTTCCTGATCCAATTTGAGTGAAAAGTAAATAGAGTTGGTTTTTTCAGCGCGGGAATGTGACACTTTTCACTGGAGGCTGATGACTGTGGTCGTTTTGCGGCCGAATTGAGGGTAGTATATGATATTATAGGGCTATAAGACTGCGGATGTTGCCTTATCGGGTTTTGAGGCAGCACTTCGGGAAAACTGAGCTGTTTCTATCCTGTTTGTTCTCTGACTTAAAGAGTCCTAATAGAAGCAGTTGAATTGGCCTTTGGTTAGAGTTTCTTTGTTATATCGATCCGGTCAAAATCGGGGTTTTTTTGTAGTCGGATCTTTGTTTTTTCAGAAGTCATTTTGTTGAAAGGGCCCACATATAGTTTTGTGATGGTTGTGCGATCCTTTCTTGATCGTATCAGAAATCGTATCCTGATTTGGGGGTATAACTGTTCCAGGTGAGATTTCATCCGCATGGCGTTAGACTGCTGTGGGAACTGGCCGAATGATATTCGGAAGTGGTCTTTTTTTCCCCGAACCAGATATGGGAAACCGTTTGTCTTATTGTATTTGTTCAATAAGCGCAATTTCTCTTCTGCCCTCTTCTTTAAGAAAGCGGATTTGGAAATGAGCTCGGAATAGTTTGTACTTTGTACATTTTTTTTCGTGATCAAAGGTAATCCCAGCCGTTTAAATCTATTGCTAAATTCGTTGAGGCATTTTTTGTCTAAACAGGATCCGACCTTGATGTAATAATCGCCTGTCATTTTTAAAGACTGTATCTTTTTTGAATCCTTTTTTTCTTCTTGTTTCAGAGGCATCTCAGGCGGAGGCGGAATTGGAGCCACCACCTCGTTTTTCACCGATTCTCCTGGCAACATATCTGAAGATTTTTTTATCAATCTCTCTATCTGAAGGTTGACCGCCGGCGGCAGTTCTATATAACCAAATTTTGCCAGACCAAAGAGCGTTAAGGCACACAGTAGAATAAATAAAAGTATAAATAACAGCCATTTGAATTTAATACGTTTTTTCGGAGGGAGTTTAATCTCTTCGAATTCGGGTGCTAGATCTTCATCTACCATGATTTATACCTGTTTACTATAATTTTCTATTAAGATATTTTTACTTCTGGAATGTATATCACTAATAAACAAAACCATCAAGAAAGAGTTTATTTTAAATGAACACTCTGGCCGTAAGTAAAAGAAATTTTTTTTTTTTACTTTATGTCCAATTTGATTAAAGTTACCTATGAGACCTGCCGCAAGAGAAATAACGAGATCTGTTTTAATTTCCTATGGAGAGAACAATGAAACGAATCAATTCGGCAACTGCGTTTATGATAGCACTACTGCTGGTAATTGGAGTTTTGTCGATCGGTACCTTTTCCTTTTTTAGTGGTATGGATAACAGCTATATCCTGATTCAAAAGGGTGCAACCCCTGTTCGACATATCACGAATCATTATAACTTTATTCAGAACAAAAGAGGGTTTATCTTCTCTTTGACATTCCTGTTTTCAGCAGTTTCCCTTTTTATTATGATTGTGTTGCCATCTGAAGAGCCAGTGACCGTCAGTAAGGTGTCATCTGCGCCAGAACCGGTGGCACGACCTGTCAGAGAGAGTAGTGGCATATCGGCAGTCGTTGAACAGATACCCGTCGAAGCGAAGGCGGAGGAGCCGAAGGCTGTTAGAATTATACCGGAAGAACGCGAAGCCCAGGATTCGGCAATTGATTCAGTAACTCTTGATGAGTCGTTGGATGCTGAAGTTTTTGATGAGATAAAAGAGGGAGAAGATGACGTGGTTTATGGGTCAGGTCCGATTTCTGACGCAGCTATCATCCATTTTGTACACAAATTCCCAGATAGCGCCCTGAAATTTCTCTATCGCAAACAACTGGATGGCAAGGCGCTGACGAGCACGGAAGAAGAGATCTATCTGGGATGGGAACAGCGGCATATGACTCGGGGTAAAATAAAGAGTTACATAAAGGCACTCCTGGACTGGAAAGAGTTGCCGAAAAAACCGTTGTATGAAATCTGGAAGGAAATCAGGGATCACATTTTCGAAAATATTCAATAATCTTATAAGTGTATGGTCAAATGGAATGCCAGGTCCCAGTAGATGTGTGATTTTTGCCAGCGGAAAACGCCTATCAATTCAGCAAACATGTCAGCCTTGGACATTAAATCAGTCCGAGGCTGTTTTGTCGTTGTGACCTTCTTTAAATGGCATAAACATTATCGATATCGTCTCAGCACACCGATGACCCGTCCGTGAATTGAAACGGATTGAGGATCAACATAAATTGGGTCCATGGCGAAGTTTGCCGGTTGTAACCGAATTCGGTTTCCTTCGTGAAAATATTTCTTCAACGTGGCTTCTTCGTGATTAATCATGGCAATCACCATATCTCCATTATCAGCATAGTTTCGATGCTCAACAATCACATAATCACCGTTACAAATGCATTCTTCAATCATCGAATCACCTTGAACTTCAAGGACGAATGACTCTGCTGGATGGCGGATCATTGATTCAGGAATTTCGATAGTTTCATTTTCCAGAAAGTGTTGTATGGGCTGTCCGGCCGCAACTTTTCCCATTAGTGGCAACTCAAGAATTCTGATGTCTGCTTTCTGAGCCGATTGTCCAGGTTTCGTATTATCCGTATCACTCAGAATATGAATTGATCTAGAGATGTTGTTTTCAAACGTCAGAACCCCTTTTTTCTTAAGATTGTTCAAGTGTTTGTGAACCCCTCCTGCTGAAGCCAGAGAAAAATGCGAGGCGATATCTCTGATACTTGGCGGGAAATGGTTTTGATGAATATACTTCTTGATAAAATCCAGGATATCCTGCTGACGTCTCGTTAGTTTCATTTTCTTTTCCAAATCGTGGATTTTTGGAATATTGATACAGCGCCGTTTACAACGGTTTATCTGTCTCAATATGGTTTGTGTATCTAATTCAATAACACAAGTATACTGAACATATGTATCCTTTATTGGCCTTTGTCAACTGTTTTTTAATTAATATTGAATTTTCCAGTTTTCCAGATTTAATATTATTTTAGATTGTCTTTTGACTGAAATAAATAAGGGCTGATACGGTTTGAATTATCATTTTAAACCAGTGTCAACAGAGCTGGAGGCCAGAAACCGTCGATTAACCCCATTTTCAGAAACTACAGCGTTTTGATTCTGGAAAAACGTTTCAAGACTTAGAATCCCAAAATCGTTCTTATGTTAGAATCGTGGTTTGCATGTTTTATTAAATCGAATTCCTGGGATACCTGCAGAAAGCGTGTGATTAGCCCTTATTTTCATCACTCTGATCGGTTCTTTTTTAAAAAACGATCTGGATTTATGCAAAGGCTATTACTTGCCTTAGTCTGTCTGATAATGGCTAGCGGCTGTAGTGATGAAAAAACCGTTGCAGTAGATCCGGCTGATATCCGCACGAAAAAAACAGTCCGCAGATCCATTTCAAAAAGACCAGAAAAAACAGAGGCATCAGGATCTATAACCCCGCCAGCAAAGCAAAGCCATAAAAATGAAAAAAAAGCGGTTTCTAAGAAACCATCAGGCTCCAGAGCGGACATTAAGGCCCGGAAACAAGAACTTCCCTCCAAGAAACAACATCAAAAAGAGGTAAGCAAGAAGGTCCCTGACGGTCAAAGCAAAGAAAAAAAAGAACCAACCATAGCTAACAAACAGGCGGAATTGCGTTTACTGTTTCGTCACAGCCAGCCTGTATTTCGGGCAATGACAGAAAGTCCCAAGAATCATCGGCTGTCATGGAAAACGTTATCGAATATGATTGAAAAGACTGGTGCCCAAAAAAAGATTTCAGTGACACAGAGACAACACGCGCTGCAATGGATCGCATATCTTGAAAGAAATAGTAAACAACTGAAAAATGTATTTCGCCACCCCTTTAGCTGGGAATCTCCTCAAAATAGCAGGTCACTTAATTATGTCCGCCATGGAAACGCCCTGCTGACGCCCGCTCTGAATTCAATGTGGCGCCATTGTAAGCTGAATTTCGAAGATCGTATGCCAGGGTGGCAAATCAGGCTCATCTCCGGGTATCGTAGCCCTGCCTTTGAAGCCTTTCTGATGACTCAATCATCCGGCACCCTGGACGATGTTCTGCATGGGTTCGCCCCCCCAAATTATAACCGACATCAACGAGCGATTCCAGATATTACGGTGGAATTAGTCGGGAAAAAGGGCGAAACAGGAACTGCCAGGCAGTGGAAGGAACTTCATCAGATTTGCAGACCTTTTGGTTTTACCCAAGGGGACGTTCAAGAGCGGGATCAAAAAGGGGAGTTGGAATTCGTCGGTGTTGAGCGTCTCTATCAAAGTACGTTTTTCAGCAAACTGATTCCTGAAACGACGAAAAAAAACTTCTTCAATGCCATGCAGCGGACAGGCTTCTATCCTTCTCCCGAAGGTATGCGGATCCTGTTCGCCATCAGCGCACAGGAGTCCAGTGTGAGCTGGAATCCCCGTCTCAATGAGACAAAAAAAGAGGACCTGAAGAAGAAATTTAATCGCATTCTTATGAACATTGAAAATGCATTTGGTGGAACTGTCTCAGAGTTGTTTTTTTCCGCAACACTTAACCAGGAGAAGATAAAACTCATTGCAGAATTAAGGAGAATCACCAATCTGCGAAATCGTCAAATCCGGGAATATGATTTCTATTTATGGACAAAAAAAGTGCGCCGGTTTCTCAGCCAACTTCTCAAGGAAAACCGGAAGTTGACCCGGTTTGGGCAGTGGTTGTTTAAAATAGAGCAGTTCGCAGATCAGATACAATATGAACCACAGACTTTCGGTTTGTGGCAGATAAATGTAAATCATCTGATTGAACGGATTGAAAGCTATCGGCAACTGCGTCGGAGATTCCCTGAACTCTATACGAAGAGCGGTGAGAAATGGAAAGTGAATCGATCGCGACTGGTAGACGTTTTAAGCGGGATGCGCTCTTCCGTCCTGGATCGCCAAAGGACTCTGGAGCTGATTATTTATACCTATCTTCAGCCCCGCTACAAAAGCCACCTTCTGGGGCATAAAGATGACCTGATGTTTTTCATTGCCGAAAACGTAGCCGGTGAAATGTCAACCTATCGAGCGGCTATTCAACAGGAGTTAAACAACCGGATCGGAAGCCGCCTGATTCCAGACGGTGATCTTTCATTTTATCACCCCTATTCAACCAGAATTGACTGGACAAGACCCTCGAATACACAAAAGGCGTTTCAAAAATTTATTCAGAAACGTTACGCCTATTTCAGTCGACCTGTAGATATGAAGAAACTGGTGAAGACTTTGTGCGAGGTCAAAACCTGGGAAAAGATGCAGAAAGACGAGCTTTATAGAAGAATCATGCGGAAAAACCGCGGACAACGTGATTTTCCGCAGATCACAAGTAAGCTCTATCAGCAAACACCACTCTCCTATGCCAGAATTGTACTAAAAAAATCCCAGCTGTTTTAACAAATCAAACCGTGGAATTCTCAACCGACTCATTACCTTACCATGACCGAATCATACCGCTATAACTGTGTAGATAAGTCCATCCTGCTGCCGATATATAAAAAGTATTACGTTACAGCCTATTTTCGTTTAGTTCCCGGATGGTTGACCGCTAACATGATTACGATCATCTCCACGGGATTCGTCGTGGCCATGGCGGTTGTTGCTTTTTTGTTTGAAAAAGCTGGATTGCCACTGCATGCAATGATATTTGCCTTTTGTTTGCACAATTACCTTCTGGGGGATCACCTCGATGGTATGCAGGCCAAAGAAAGCGGTACCAGCTCCCCATTGGGTGAATTCCTGGATCACTATCTGGATGTATATAATGGGGCCATTGTTTTGTACACCACTATCGTTTTTCTGGGGCCTGTTCCAAAAGAGGTTTTTCTCATATTGATGGTTTTGAATTGTATTGCGTTTGCAGCGACCATGGTGGAAGAATTAGAGCGGAAGGAATTGATATTCGGATACCTGGGGACGCTGGAAGGGGTGTTATTTCTTATATTTTTCTTTATTTCCTGGTTGATCCCGCCGCTAAGAAAACTCTGGGAGCAGGAATTATTCTGGGGTTATCCAGCTTACTGGCTGATTTTGATCGGGCTTGGGCTGGGTTTTCTGGCAACCGTTGCCGATATCGTGATACGAATTGGCAGAATTCCAAAGCCTTTTGCCGTTTTTATTGTCTGCTGCATTGGTAGCGCGTTTCTGATGCAACATCATTCCATCGATTTGCGCCTATCCTGGTTGGTACTGATGTTGTTCAGCGGAGACTATATTGCCCGTGTGATGAACAGCTATCTCTCGTCTCAGCGGCACGAGTACCCCGATATATTATCTATAGCCTCTGTCTTTCTGGTGTTGGCAGTAGACCTCAGTGGTTGGCTGAATGGGGATATGAGTATGCTCTATTTCAGAATTCTCCTGATCTGGCTGATTATTAAAGTTATTTATTCCTTCATACGAACATTTTACCGGTTTCGTAAGCACTGGCATTGGACAAATCCTAAATAACGGCTCTTCTCCCAGACTGTCGACCTATTTTTCTGCTGACCTGAGTCTTTTTTCAAGCTGTCTGACCCTCTCAAAAAGATTGTCGAGGCTGTTTATCAGCGCTTGAACCTGTCGCCAGATTTTGATTGGCCGAGAAGGCATCCCTGCAACGATTTCATGATCATTGGTTTTTGATGTGATCAAGGTTCTGGCGAAAAGCGTAACGCCATCGCCGATTTTGAGATTGTCACGGATGCCGGACTGCCCACCCATCATCAAATGGTGACCCGTTTTGACACTACCTGCAATACCTGATTGAGCAGCGATCAATGCATGATCTCCCAATTCAACATTGTGAGCGATGTGAATCAGGTTGTCGAGCTTACAGCCGTTTCCGATAATCGTTTCACTGAATCGGGAGCGGTCTATGGTTGTGCCAGCACCTATTTCGACATCATCCCCAAGGACAACACTCCCAATCTGTGGAATTTTAAGGTTGATCCCTTCCCTTTGATAGTAGCCAAATCCGTCTGCACCGATTACCGCACCAGGGTGGATAATGACCCGATTGCCAATTCGGCAGTTTTCCCGAATCGTAACATTGGGATAAATAAGAGTGTCCTGGCCGATGACACTGTTTGCCATGATAACGACACCCGCCCGAATGATCGTATTATCTCCAATGCTGACGTGGTCGTAAATCACAGCCCTGGCGTCAATGGTCACATCATTTCCAATGTGAACGTTTTCCCCGATTGACGCATCGGGGTGGACAGTACGGCTTTGATCCGGTGGATCGTAAAGTAGTGCTGTCGCCTCGATATGATGTTTAAGAGGATCATCTGAAAAAATCAGGTTGAGCGATGGGTTATTAATATTCTGTGAGACGATGATAGCACCGTCCATCTGAGCGGAGATACTTTCAATACTCTTCTGACGTGAATCAAAAATTCCGGTTGGCGTTGGCAGGTCGCTCAATTCTTGCGGACTGTTGACAAAAGCGACCCCCCCGTTGTCCAGGTTTTCAATTGCGCAAATATGATCCAAGTTGAGACCAGCTTTTCCAGAATAGGTCAGGCCCAGTTTTTCCGCCAGCGTTTTCAGTGTTATTCTCATTTGACTATCCGTTCTTTCAGTTGGTTGTGGAAAAAATATCCCCTAGCGATCATTCTGGTCACCCGAAAAGCTTATTCTTTATTAACTCTCTCCGATGTTTATTTCTTAAAGAGAAGTAAACGGATTTTTTTGAATACCGGTGTGTATTTTGCGTCGATGAGCTGACTCTTAAGATGGTAAATAGGGCTAAAATCACTGACATAAGTGATTAAGTCCTGAAAAAGGTTGATTTTAATGTATATATTATGTAAAAAACAGTATGATGCCGTCTAAACCTTTCAAAATAGACGCTTTCTGTGATCTTAGCGGATTGTTTTCCCACAATTCCGAAAGTAAGGAAGAAGCTTGTACCATCAAGGATGACAGTTCGCAGGGAAAATTAGTTTTATAGGCAAAATATTGTATTTCAACTAAATGATTTAACTATCAAAAGTGCAACTAAATCAAAATCTGAGCTACTTATCTTTTGATCATCTGTTTAGATTTTGATAGCATCTTTACAGTACTTATAGTAGTAGAAAAAGCAATCGTGGGTCTGAGAAGGTATACCTAAAGCTATTTTATTTGTTTTCACACTGTTTTATTTCCAACACCTATTTTCCTTGAAGCAAGCATGAGATTACCGGACATTTGCCGAACCAGTATGAAAACACGCTTGAAGTATCTGTCACTCGTTGGCTATATGGCCAGGATCGATGGTCAGTTAGACGATGAAGAGATTGCGCTGTTGAAAAAGATGTCTACACGATTTCAAATGTCTGAAAAACAACAGGAACAGATTTTTTCAGACCAGACATTCTCGGAGCAGCAGATAGAAGTGGTTTTCAACGAACTTAAAGAAAAGAATCTGCAGTACAGCTTCATTTTGGACCTGATAGCTATGGCCATCGCTGACGGAATATTGCTTGAACCTGAGAGGTTGCTGCTGGCTCAAATCTCAGGATTGGTCGGCTTGAAGCATGAAGAATTTCATAATTTGATGAATTTTGCTCAAGCGACTTCTAAACTTGCAGAGGGCGGTCATAGTGATCCGATGTTCCAGTATGTGATTGACATGTTTTTCAAATGGGCTCGGAATAAGGACGTAAAACTTTATCAACAAACCACTTTTGCTATTAACGACAAGATCGATGCGCGTTTAAAGGCAGATCTGTAAATGATCAAAGATCGTTGAGGACAAAAGGGTTGCGTAATTTTAGCAAAACCGCTGTTTCTATTATCTTCATCCTGAAACTGTTTAGAAAACGAAAATAGTAGAAAAAAAGTAAAAATAGCAGGCCACTCTTTTTTGTGGGTTTTTTCTGTTTGGGTTCGAGGCAATCGACAATATTAAAGCAGATAGAGTCATAAATGGTATCAATAATCAAAAGAAAGGTACTGGAAGGTGTTTATTGGATAAATATTCCTGATGTCGATTTGAGAATACTGTGCGGATGCCCGGCTGATAGCATTAAACATCTGACCACCAAAGGATTGCTACCGATTGTCAGTGAAGATGGTTTGGAATTTGAGTCTGGACCCAACGCTATTTTACTCTCTGATGATTTAGTCCAGAACGGAAGCCTGGCCAATGCCTCTGAATTTGTAGCCTACCATATGTTTTATACCCAGGGAATGATCATTCCTGTGCATCCAAATTTCAAGAAACCCAAGCCCTTAATGATCGGTAAAAAAGGTCAGGTGGATGCTCAAATGGAATACATCTACCGTGGAAACTATGGATTGACCAGTGAAAAGGAGTTTATTGCCTGCGGTGAGACCGATTCGTTTATCAAAGAAAACATCGCGATGAAACTGCGATTTGCGCAAGACAATTTCCTACATACCAGGGATTTGGTAGATGCTGTCTATCTTGATCGCAAAAAAGTGGAGCTTCGTCAGGGCGTTTTTGTCAGACGAATAAAACACAATGTTTTCACCTTTTACTACCAGAACAAATCGGTGCAGGTCGATCTGAATCTGGGAAAATACCGTCACTATCAACCCTCTTTTCTTCTGCCGCAGATCACTATCCCCAACGACTATTTTTCGGTAATTCATACAGGAGAGGGCGACGGTTGGAATCCGAACAAACCGAGCCTCAGCAGTGTTATTCAATTTGATGGCCACTTTTTTTTGATTGATGCGGGGCCTCATATAATAAAGATTCTAAAGGCGGTTGGACTTTCGCCGGATCAGCTGTCCGGCATTTTTATGACCCATGTTCACGATGATCATTTTGCCGGATTGTTTGACTTGATTGATGAAAAAAATCCGCTGACAATCTTCTCAACTCCGGTCATTCGTTCGACAGTCGTAAAAAAACTCGCTGCTCTGCTTTCAGTCACAGAAAAAAAGATCAACAGCTATTTTAAATTTTCCGATCTGAAAAGAAACGTCTGGAACAAACAGTCTGGTATGGAAATCAAACCTCTGCCGACTGCTCATCCGGTGGACACCACCCTGTTTATATTTCGGGCGAAGGGTAAAAAAAGGTACTATAGCTACGGACACTATAGTGATATTGTTGCGCTGAGCTGGCTGAAAACAATGATTGTTGATAAAAAAAGCAAAATCGGAGTTTCTAAAAAGTATTTTGAGTCAGTCAAAGCTGATCTTGAAATAGTCCTGGATCTTAAAAAGGTTGATGTCGGTGGACCAACAATACACGGAGATGCCGAAGACTTTGTCAATGACAAATCCGGGAAACTGGTTTTGGGACACACTCATACCCCGTTTACTGAGAGGCAACTGGCCATCGGAAATGAGGTAACCTTTGGGCATGTCGATACCCTGATACAAAAGAAGCCCTGATTCAAACCATTCAGTACAATATAAGGGCAAGGTATGACGAACTTGCGTGATTGACCTATCAATAGACATTCGATGCCTGCCTGAGAGAGCCTGTTTTTTCTGCCGGTTCATCCATAATATTTGCCAATCCCACTGCTCAGAATTCACTGAAAAATGAAATTATCCGATAGTATTCAGATTCCCTGTTCCAAACCTGTAAGGGGCCGCATCCGCATTCCAGGCTCCAAGAGTATTGCCAATCGGGCGATTTTAATCGCTTCTCTTGCTAAAGGCGTCAGTTGCCTGGACGGGATGCTTTTTTCAGATGACACACTTTATATGATGGCGGCTTGGGAAAATCTGGGCTCTGAGTTCAGGCATGATGGCGATCTTCTTGAGATTACCGGGTGTGATGGCAGACTTTTACCTTTCTCAACACCGATCTATGTTGAAAACGCAGGTACTGCAGCACGATTTTTAACAGCCGCTTTGACGTTAGGGGAAGGGACTTACGTTCTTGATGGTAATGAACGCATGCGCCAGCGTCCGATTCTTGATTTACTTGGCGCACTGAACGATTTAGGTGGTGATGTCAAAGATGCTCTGGGGAGCGGTTGCCCACCTGTTACCGTTTCTGCCAGAGGGTTATCTGGTGGTGTGGTCAGTATTCCCGGGGAGAAAAGTTCTCAATATATTAGCGCGATTCTTCTTGCTGCACCCTATGCCGAAAACCAGACAACGATTGAGATTACCGGCAGTCTGGTCTCAAGAAGTTATGTGGAACTGACGATCAATATGATGAGATCTTTTGGTGTCCAATGTGACTGGTTGACCGATAGCTCATTGACCATTAAGCCAGGGCAGAGGTACATGGCTCAAAATTATAGCATTGAAGGAGATGCATCATCGGCGTCTTACTTTTTTGGCCTGGCCGCCATTACCCGCGGTAGGATCAAGGTTACCGGAATAAAACCGGACAGTTCTCAGGGAGATCTGGGGTTGCTGGGGATACTGGAACAGATGGGATGTGAAGTGCACTGGGAGGATGATGGTGTTGTCGTAATTGGAAAGCCGCTGCAAGCGGTGGAAGTAGATATGAATACAATGAGCGATGTCGCTCCCACTCTGGCGGTAATTGCGCTCTTTGCTGAAGGAACCACAAAGATTTTGAATGTGGGAAACATGAGAATAAAAGAGTGTGACCGTATCCATGCGTTAACAACAGAGCTGCGTAAGCTGGGTGCGACAGTGGACGAGACTGAGACAGGCATCAGTGTCACAGGCGGTTTGTCATATCAGGGAACAGATCTGGAAACCTGGGACGATCATCGTATGGCCATGTCTCTCTCACTGGCTGGTTTGAGGATACCGGGCGTCACTATTCTTAATCCTCATTGCGTTAGCAAGACTTTTCCAACATTTTTCGAGAAGTTTATGCCGTTCTTGAAATCTTGAGCTCTTTTCTAACCTCAGCTACATGCGCACCCATGGATTGAGGAGTTGTTCCAGTCTTTGCCGATGTTTTTCCGGGGAAGGGCCGACTATCGTAAAACAGGTTTGATCCTGCTGTAGAAGTGAACACAAGGACGCATTGACCTCGTTCAATGAAATTGCAGTGATCTTTTGCAGCACTTCGCTATAAGAAAAAAGTTGCGGATAGATTAGTGGGGCCATCGTTTCGTACAGAATACCTTGGGCGGAATCCTGATTGCAATCCAGTGCGATTCGATGTCTTCTTTTCGCCAGATTCAATTCCTCACTGGTCACCCCCGTTTCAATCAGGTCGTTGATCAGATCGGTGAGGACCGTGATCAGTTCCGGCAGCCTGTCTTGACCGATCTGCGAAAGGATTGAAAGGGTTGCGCCGTTGTCGAAGTAAAGCATTTCTGCCGAAATCTCATAGACCAGGCCCTTCTCTTCTCGGATCAGCCGTTGTAAACGACTACTGGATCCATCATTGAGTATCCGCCGAATCAGTTGATATTGAATTCGCAGATCGCCAGTCATTGGATAGTGAGGGAAAGTCCACTGCAGATCATATTGATTGTCTTTGTCTTCAATCAGCAAAATCTGCTTTTCCATGGGTGTTTGTGAGACTGTGGGATAATTCTGTCGTTTTGAAACAGATTTTTGTGAGAAGAGCTTTGAAAAAAGCTGTACCGTCTTGTCGGGTTCGATATCTCCTGTGACACCTATCAGCATGTTTCCGGGTTGATAATAGGTCCGATACCAGTCAACCAGATCCTCACGGGTGATATTTTCTATTGAAGAACGAGTCCCCGACACCGAACGTCCGATGCCATGGTCCGGCCAGAGTTTGGCAGCACTGATACCATCCACATCAATTAGCTGATTGTTCTCATTATAGTCCGCCTTTAACTCCTCGAGTATGATTGAGCGTTCTATCTCAAGATCTTCAAACAGCGGCTCCTGCATAAAATGGCAGAAGCGCTTCAATCCCAATTCAAAGTAATCAAAATGATAATCCAACCAGAACTCGGTAAAGTCGAATGATGTCACGGCATTCAAATCCCCGCCCATCTCTTCCATTTTGAGATTCAGTTGGTGGCTGCTGCCCAGCTGAGTATTGCCCCTGAACATCATGTGTTCAAGGAAATGTGATATACCACTGTTTTGCAGGTTTTCGTGGGCAGAACCCACGGAAACGATGCTGCGGAGATTAATTGTTTTAACACCTGGATAAGAGATGGCGCAAATCTGCATGCCGTTTGGCAGTGAGTGTATCCGAGTCTGGCTAAGATGGTTCAAAATTATTTTTTATTGTGTAATGGTTTTTCAGTTGGACAGCTGCTTAATTCATAAGCATGTTTGGGTTAGACCTGGGAAACATATTTTTCTAGTAAAATAAGGTCTTTACTAAAATTACGAATCCCCTCCGCCAGTTTTTCTGTGGCCATGGCATCTTCATTCAACTGCCAGCGAAATGCCTTTTCATCCATACTGATCTTTTCCAGCTCATCTGGAAGTTGCATGTCGACACTCAGTTTTTGTATCAACTCGCTTTCGTCGTTCTGCAAATCATCCAGAAAATTGGGGCCAATGGTCAACCGGTCACACCCTGCCAACTGCTCTATTTCACCGGTATTCCTGAAACTGGCTCCCATCACAATTGTTTTGTATCCGAATTTTTTGTAATACTGGTAGATCCGTTTGACAGACAACACACCGGGGTCAGTTTCGGCGGTATATTCAATCCCTTCTTTGTTTTTGTACCAGTCCAGAATTCTGCCCACAAAAGGTGAGATGAGAAAAGCTCCAGCCTCCGCGCATGCGACAGCTTGACAAAACCCGAACAGTAACGTGAGATTACAGTTAATTCCCTCTTTTTCAAGAATTTCAGCGGCTTTGATGCCTTCCCAAGTGGCAGCGATTTTTATCAAAACTCTGTTTTTGGGAATCCCTTCCGTCTCATACAAAGAGATCAGTTGTCTGGCTCTTGTGATTGTTTTTTCCGTGTTGAATGAAATGCGGGCATCGACTTCAGTGGATACGCGACCAGGGATGAGATCCAGAATCTCCTTTCCAAAATTGACTGCCAGCTTATCCAGAATATTATCCAGCTGCAGGCTTGCACTACCGCCCTGTCCTTTGCCCCATTGAATCGCCTCCTTGACAAGATTCTGGTACTCAGGCATTTGCGCGGCTTTGAACAGTAATGATGGATTGGTAGTCGCATCCTCCGGGGAATACTGTTTAATGGTGTTAATATCGCCGGTATCAGCGACAACAACGGTCATTTGCCTGAGTTGAGAAAGCTTGTTGCCCATTTTATGCTCCGGTTAAGGTTAATTACAAGGGTGTCACCCTGGGGTTCTATTTTAAAAATGATGCTAAAGGTCGGCTAATAAATTAGTTCACATAGGGATCGTACAAAAATAACTTGGCATAATCTGGCCGCAAAAGTCCTATAAAGACTGGACATTTTGTAGACAAAATGCCAAGTCAACGTGTTTTCTTTACACTAATGGAAAACACTTGAGTAATTTTTGAGTCAACCCATAATCTATTTGCAAAAACCCCCCAAAACACTGGACATTTTGCAGACAGAATGCCAATTAATTTTTGAGCCGACCCTAAGGGATCGTACAAAAATAACTTGGCATAATCTGTCCGCAAAAGTCCCGTAAAGACTGGACATTTTGCAGACAGAATGCCAATTAATTTTTGAGCCGACCCTAAGATAAATATTCCGGATCCTTCAAGGCTCTCCGGAGGAGAATCTACTCTTGACTAACGAAATTCTCTTGATAGAGAAAAGAAAATGTGAGACCTTCTTGTCTGCTTTTCAATGTAAATATCGTTCGAGTTTTAGACCGGTTTCGACAGCGTTAGCGTTCATTTTCAATCCGAAACTGTTGTCGAAAGGCTTAGCCTCTGTTTATGCCCCTTTTGGACGGGACAGAGGGGGATATTATAAGTCCTTCTCCAGGCAATTAAAGACATTTAACCAGAACGAACCGAGAGTCGCTGTGTCCTATTTCCTATTTTCAGATGAAATTCAGACCGGGCAATGTATCGCTATCAAGGGTGATGAAGCCAGTCACATTCTTAATTCCCGCAGAATACAAATCGGCGAGGTTATCCAGATTCAAGACCAGAAAATGCTGAGATATGAAGCTCGTGTTGAGAAAATGACCCACAAAAGCCTGACACTGCTACCGTTTAAAAATCTTAAAACACCGCCGGAATCTCAGTTGCGCATTCATCTTTACCAGGCCTTGGTAAAAGAAAAGGCGCTGGATGCAATCATTCAAAAGTGTACGGAATTGGGTGTTTGCAGCATCTGTTTTTTTCAGAGTCGATATTCTCAGCGTTTACAACCAAAGACCGGTCTGGAGAAAAAGAGGCAGCGTTGGCTTCGGATCGCTGTTGAAGCGTGCAAACAATCAGGGCGTGTCGCGCCCCCCAATATCACATTTATCTCTGACTTATCAAAATTTCATCAAGTTTCGGTGGAATCGTCAATAGAAACTATTCCAAGTTTTTGCCTCGAATCATCTGGAGAGACTGTCTCTATGGACAGCATCCTAACCAACGACAGAGAGATTAACTTAATTGTAGGTCCGGAAGGTGGATGGGGACCTGGAGATCTATCGGAACAGAATTTTCGGTGTGTGCACCTGGGACCGAGGATTCTCCGGTCAGAAACGGCCTCAATTGCAGCTGTTTCTATTTTACAGTTTTTGTATGGCGATATGAAGAGTGCCCCTCGTTATTAACCATCTACAAATATAATTCATCTTGGCTTTTTGAGAGAGTTTTATTTCCCATGCAAATCTGTTACGAGGCCTGGTTTTTTGCGAACCATGCGTCAAATTACTTACCGATAAAGGCAAGATTGCCAAAGGATTAAGGAAGAGACCCGGCGTCTGATCAATGCAGCAGTGGAAGGAAAGGTTGCCTTGAAACCGGAAGCGTCCAGGGGGTTGTAGGTGACGCCATTTGTCAAAGATGAATTTGAGTTTTTCAGGGTGTAAGCGCCCGCTGAAATAAATTTAATCGATACGCCCGATGGTGTGTAGTTTGATCAAATTTGTTGATCCCTTTGTCAATGCCAGGCCGGTAACGATAATTACCAGATCGTTTTTTTTCACATATTTTTTTGCAAGAACAACCTTTTCTCCCTCTGTAATCAGTTTCAGGGAGTCGTGGATCGGCGTGATCAGGATGGGAGTGATGCCCCAGACGAGTGACATTCGATTATAAATGGACACGGAAGGAGAAAACGCATATACCGGGCTGGAAGGTCGTTGCTTGGATATCATCTTGGAGGTCTTGCCAGATACAGAAAAAGAAAAGATCGCTTCTGCATTCACTTCATGGTGGATGTTTACCGCTGATTGAGATACTGCATGGGCTACCAGATTCCTTTCATCCTTTTCATATTGAATATTGTATTTCATAAACTGGGAATTTTCAGCCTCGGTGGCGATTCGCTTCATCATCTGTATCGCTTTGACCGGATATTTTCCTGAAGCTGTCTCACCGGACAGCATCACCGCATCCGTACCGTCAAAGATTGCATTTGCCACATCCGAGGCTTCTGCACGTGTGGGTATGGCGTTTGTGCACATGGTCTCCAGCATCTGCGTCGCTGTGATAACCAGTTTATTGGCGATCATTGATTTGGTTATGATCTGTTTTTGAATGGTAGGCACCAATTCGGGCCTGAGCTCCACGCCAAGATCTCCTCTTGCGACCATAATTCCGTCCGCAGCTTCAATTATTTCATTGATGTTATGAATGGCCTCAGGTTTTTCGATTTTTGCAATAACCGGAATTTCGGATTTCTGGTTTTTAATAATCGCTTTGATGTGTCGAAGATCCGCAGCTGTCCTAACAAACGAAAGAGCAAAGTAGTCGACGCCGACTTTGATGCCGTATTTCAGATCTTTGATATCCTTTGTAGTGAGAGATGGTGCCGAGATGTTCACTCCAGGAAGGTTGATTCCCTTATGCTCTTTCAACATACCGCCAACGATGACCGTGGTGGTTACCGTATCCGCACTTTTAGAGACGACTTTCAGTTCAACCAGGCCATCGTCAATCAGGATGGTATCCCCCTTTTTTACATCTCCTGGCAGGTTCGTGTAAGTTGTGGAGACAATACTGTCTGTTCCGACAACTTTTCTCGAGGTGATCTTAAAAGCAGATCTGTTTTTCAATAGAACCGCGACCCCGTTTTTCAATGTGCCGGTTCGTATTTTTGGGCCCTGCAAATCCAGTAAAATTCCAATCGGTTTATGCGTCTCTTCTGAAAGCTTGCGGATGGTTTGGATGACCTCGAAATGCTGTTCGTAGGTGCCGTGTGAAAAGTTAAGGCGCGCGACATTCATACCCGCAGATATCATCCGTTTAAGAATCGTCTTGTTATTTGATGCAGGACCGATGGTGGCAATTATTTTTGTTTTGTTTGTCATAATCCCTCTTTCGCTCAATCTTTATAGAAAAACAAACCGGTCTATGCAGGTGAATGCGCTTTTTCATTACGAGAATCTTCTCTTGGGTGATCAAACATTGATCAGCTTCTACGGAGATTACTTTAAAGACCGACATTTTTCAACATTAATTTAGAAGGGTTAGGTGTGGTTTCTAGACGGATAGGGCGTGAGTGTGCACTCGTTTTGCGGATGTTTTTTTGAAACTAAGGAGAGCCAAGTCAAAAGAAAGATTTCACCGGGCTTTCAGTGTGAACATTCTCTATCAGAGAATGTTCAAAATCATTGAACGAAAGGCAAATCGATGATAAAGTTACATGTCCGTCATTTAAGCGCCTTTTATGTCATGCTCGTTTTTTGAGATCCATCCCTAACAAGAGTGCAGGATTGAATTCTAAAGTAAATGAAATTAAAAATTGTTAAAGGAACCCGTGACCTATATGGTGATGATGTTAAGCGGTTTCAGTATATTGAGGAAAAAGCCCGGCAGGTGTTTTCTGTGTACGGGTATCAGGAGATACGCACCCCTATTTTTGAAAAAACCGAGCTATTTGCCCATGGTGTCGGTGAAGGTACTGACATCGTTGGCAAAGAAATGTTTCTGCTTGAAGACCGGAGAGGCAGGAGCATGGCACTACGCCCCGAAGGAACGGCGCAGGTTGTGCGGAGCGTAATTACCAACAATATGATGCGTCAGAACAACCATTTAAGGTTTTACTATTTTGGTCCGATGTTTCGTTATGAGCAGCCTCAAAAAGGTCGATTCCGCCAGTTTTACCAGATCGGAGCAGAATATTTCGGTGTTTCTACACCTGACGCTGATCTGGAATTGATTTTGATCCTGCGTCAGTTTTTCAAAGAGATTCAGCTTCACGAGATTTCATTTCAGCTGAATACCATTGGATGCCAGAAGTCAGATTGCAGACCGGCTTATAAAAACAAGCTGATCGAATTTCTGCAAGACCATGTGGATTCGTTGTGTGAAAATTGTTCTAACCGCATGCACGATAATCCACTACGGGTTTTAGATTGCAAAAATGAGTCATGTATTGCTGTCACCAGTGAAGCACCGAAAATTCACGACACAGTTTGCAGTGACTGCAAGGATCATTTCAGTGAATTGTGTCACATGCTGGACGACCACCAGGTCAGCTATTCTGTTAATTTCAGGCTGGTGCGCGGACTGGATTACTATTCAAAAACGGTTTTCGAAGTGTTTTCAGACAATTTGGGGGCGCAGAACGCTGCGGGTGGCGGTGGAAGATACGACGGGCTCTTTGAAATTTACGGCGCAAAAGTTGTTCCAGCCATTGGATTTGCTCTGGGTCTCGATCGGTTGGCGTTGTTGACGTCACCCGAAAAAAAAGAGCAAAAATCAGTTTTTGTGGTGGGTACAGATCGTGGGGCTGTCTGCAAACTGGTTGCGACCTGCCGAGAAGAAGACATCATCTGTCAATACGACCCGTTTCAGTCATCAATGAAAAGTCAATTTCGGCAGGCCAATAAATCAGGTGCCTGGAAGGTGCTAATTCTTGGAGAGGAGGAATTGAAAGCGAAGCAGGTGTCTGTTAAGGATATGCAGGATGGACAGCAGACAGTGGTTGAACTTTCCGCAGTCGTCGGGTATCTGAAGAAATCTGTAGCGAATTGAACCGTTCTTTCCTTGACGGCGGTAATTTGTTTAACCTATCATAATGGAAGACATTAATATATTACAGCTTCTGTTCGCTTGAAACCCTCAAATCAGCAATCAAGAGGTCATTTTTTCGCTATAATCAACTATGATGAACCTTGGATTATTGACAGTCAGCTATAAAACAACCGCGATTGAAAATCGTGAGAAACTTGCGATTCCTGATAAAGAGGTCAAGGACCTGATTGCTTACATCAAGCGTCAATGCCGTCTGGATGAAGTCATGCTTTTGTCCACCTGTAATCGGGTGGAGATATATATTTACGCTAAGAACCCGATACAAGTGATGGGTGAAGTGGAAACGGTTTTTCTGGATTATTTGCAACTCATTGATAAGCAGGAATTCGAGTTTAAAAAGCTGTCCGGACAAGATGCCATACGACATATTTTTCGGGTTACGGCAAGTCTGGAGGCTATGATTATTGGAGAACCCCAGATCACCGGCCAGGTGAAGAATTTTTTCCATCTCTCTACAGAGGGTGGTGGTTGCGGTTTCTTCCTCAATCAGGTCATGAACCGTGCCTTCATCACTGCAAAAAGAGTTCGTAACGAAACTGAAATTGCAAAATTTGCTGTTTCTATCAGTTTTGCGGCTGTTGAACTGGCCAAAAAAATATTTTATGAAATGCGAGAGAAGGTCATTTTAATCGTCGGTGCGGGTGAAATGGCTGAGTTGGCCGTGACGCACCTGATGAAAGCGGGCTGTTCCCATCTCCTGGTAACAAACCGCACCTTTTCCAGAGCCATATCCCTGGCTGAGCAATTCGACGGCTCAGCCGTGCGCTTCGAATACATGGCCAATCATCTTGAAACAGCCGATATCATCATTTCATCTACAGGTGCCAAAGAATACATCATTGAGCAAGAGATGATTCAAAAGTGTATGAAAAAAAGAAAGCGCCGTCCTATGTTTTTAATTGATATTGCAGTTCCCCGGGATATTGATCCGCTGATCAACGAGATTGGCAACGCCTATGTTTATGATATCGATGATCTACAATCGGTTGTGGACGCCAATATGAAGATCAGAGAGGCGGAAGCAGAAAAGGCCCAGGTCATTATCGAAGAGGAGATTTTGAAAATCGAAGATTGGCTGGTCACCCTCGACGTTGTACCGACCATAAAGAACTTCAGGGAAAAAGTTCTGGCTCTGGCAAACAGTGAACTGCATAAGGGGATGAATCAGCTGGGTGATATATCAAACAAGCAGGAACGGGCAGTGCGAAGCATGATCAACGGCTTTGCCTACAAGTTACTTCATGAACCAACGGTGATGTTGAAACAAAAGGCCAAGGAAGGAAATGCCGGATTTGAGTATCTGCAAACCATCAATGATCTGTTTGGCTTGAAGCCGCAAATTGAGGATACTGTTCCAAAAAAGGTAATTAATTTCAATGACAAAAAAAATTAGAATTGCGACCCGCTCAAGTAAATTAGCTCTCTGGCAGGCTAATTGGATCAGGAAGAGACTGGAAGGTATCCACCAGGACCTGTCGGTGGAACTCATCCATCTGAAAACCAAAGGCGACAAAATCCTGGATGTGCCATTAGCGAAGATTGGTGGAAAGGGGCTTTTCGTCAAAGAGCTCGAAACAGCCCTGCTGGAAAACAGAGCGGATATTGCCGTTCATTCTTTGAAAGACGTGCCAACTGAATTTCCTGAGGGATTGGAAATCTCAGTCTTCACTAAAAGAGAAGTTCCTGGGGATGCGTTTGTCTCCAATAAATTTGACCGAATTGAATCACTGCCCGAAAACGCAGTCGTCGGTACCAGTTCTCTGCGACGGATTGCACAACTAAAAAAAGTCAGACCGGATATTCAATTCAAGTCTTTGCGCGGAAATGTGGAAACCCGTTTGCGGAAACTGGACAACGGGGAGTTCGATGCAATTATTCTGGCAGCGGCCGGTTTGATACGCCTTGGGCTTGATAACCGCCTTACCAGATTGCTGCATCATGACATTTCCTTGCCGGCAATCGGCCAGGGTGTTGTCTGCATTGAATCCAGGATTGGTGATGAGAGCATTCTTAAGCGCATCAGCCCCCTGGGAGATGTGGAAACCGCAATGAATGTCTCTGCTGAGCGCGGACTGTTGAAGCGATTGAATGGCGGATGTCAGGTTCCGATTGCCGGGCATGCGGTTACTGAAGGTAACCAAATACATTTGACAGGTGTTTTAGCCAGTCCCGATGGTGATCGGTTTCTTAAAATGACGGAAACCGGATCCCTAACGGATAGCGTCAATATTGGCATCCGGCTGGGAACCCGACTACTTGAAGCTGGTGGTCGAGAGATTCTGGCCTTGGTGGGAATTAAAGCAGATTAAAATAAATCTACACAATAGCTATCTGGCAAAGCTTTCCTCTATCATCATCTCCTGCAGCCATTTTTAAAAAAGAGGCAGCAAACGCAATTATCCTTTGCAGATAACCTTATTTGTGGGACTGGTTGTCTGGTGTAGGAGTTGGGGGGTAGGTTGATTTCAAACCAGAAGTCCAGACAGGGTTTCAACAAAATAGAAGTGGAATTCGATTCAAAAAATGATGCAACAGTTACAAGGAAAAAGGATTCTGATCACAAGAGATATTTCACAAGCTGAAGGATTGAAGGAAAAACTGGTCTTATTGGGTGCTGAAATTCTTTGTGTGGCGACTATCGCGATATCCGATCCGCCGGAATGGGAATCTTTTGATCAGGCTGCTGAAAGGGCCCCGGATTTTGATTGGGTTGTTTTTTCCAGTACCAATGCGGTCAGGCGAACATCTATGCGACTGTCTCAATTAAATCTGGATACTGAGCGACTCAATGCCCTGAAAAAAGCAGCAGTTGGAAATCAGACAGCCGCAGCGGCCAGCGAAGCAGGATGGAAAATCGACTTGATCCCGGATCAGTATCAGGCGGAAGGTCTGCTCGATGCTCTTGTTAAATCCGGGGTCAGCGGTAAGAAGATCTGGATGCCTAGAGCTCTCCAGGCGAGAAGTTTTTTGATAGATGAGCTGGAAAAAGTCGGTGCAGTGATCACTGACACGCCGGTTTATCAGAACACCATCCCTTATGAAAACAGGGACCGCCTGCAAAACGCCCTTCTCAATGAAAGGATTGACTGGATAACCTTTACCAGTTCATCAACAGTAACCAATTTTATCAAGATACTGGGAGATCTGCGCTTGCAGATTCAGCTTCCAAAACTCGCTTCCGTCGGCAGAATAACCTCAAAAACCATGAAGCAACATGGTTTGGTACCCAGTATCACTGCAGAACGACAGAACCTCGATGGCTTATGCCAGGGAATTGTGGAGTGGGAGACAACGGCTCCAAAATCAGATTAACAGGCGAGCAAATCACTTATGAACTCTAAAGATAGTGTCAAACAGACACCTATGATGCAGCAGTTTTATCGGATAAAGCAGGCGCATCCCGATAAAATTCTGTTCTATCGTATGGGTGATTTCTATGAAATGTTTGGCGATGATGCTGTAAAAGCAGCAGGGGTTCTGCAAATTCAATTGACCAGTCGGAACAAAAATAAGGAAGATGCCGTCCCTCTTTGCGGTATTCCGGTTCATGCATATGATCAATATTTGAACAAACTGACCCGGGCTGGATTCAAGGTTGCAGTGTGCGAACAGACAGAGGATCCGGCGCAGGCAAAAGGGTTGGTCAAAAGGGAAGTCGTCCGCATTGTGACTCCTGGGACGGTTGTTGCTCCTGATTTGCTTGATGCAAACGAAAACAGTTTTTTGTGCGCTATTTGGGGGAAAAATAAAAAAAACCGGATTGGGATTGCTTTTTGCGACCTGTCCACAGGGGAATTCGAAATTGATGAATTGGAAATCAGGGCCGGATACAGCGGTTTGATGGAACTATTGTACCAGTACCAACCGAAAGAGATACTCTTGCCTGAAAGTGGTAGTGAAGCTGAAACAGCCTTCTATTCCGGAATTATTCAACAAATCTATCAGATTATGGGTTCTGGATCCAAAGAACCCCATATTGAGTATCTTAACCCCTTCTTTTTTGACTATCGCAGTAACCTCCGTCTGCTCCAGGAACATTTCTCTGTTGGATCATTGGCAGGATTTGGAATTGAAGGGTTTCCAGTGGCGTTGTGCTCTGCAGGTGCTGTTTTGAACTATCTGAAAGAGACTCAGAAAGACACGCTGACGCATATCGTACAGATAAAAAGAATTCAGAATGAAGAGTGGATGCTGCTTGACGAGTCCACAGTTCGAAATCTCGAACTTCTGGAAACTTCCGATGGCGCACAGCAGAAGTATACACTTCTGTATTTGCTGGATCATTGTAAAACAGCGATGGGAAGTCGCAAACTGAGACGTTGGATGCTGTCACCTCTCCGTGATATCGTTCGGATCGAGCAGCGTCAGGACCAGGTCAGTTCGTTTCTGAAGCAGAATTCTCTGGCTGAACAGCTGCGGGACGTGTTGTCCCAAATCGGCGACCTGGAGCGTCTGATTGCTCGCATAGCTATGCCCATGACGCATATCAATGATCTCTTGAAATTAAGAGAGAGCCTCTCGCCCCTTGCCCGCTTCAAATCGATTCTACAAGGATCAAGTAACAATAGAGTGGCCGAAATTGGGGACAGCTTCGACTCATTGACTGATTTGTGGCAACTCCTGGAGGAACATATTCTGCCTGAACCGTCTCGCAAAATGAAAGAGGGCGGTTTCATTATGCCGGGTGTTGATTCGAGGCTGGATGAGTTGAAAAGCCTGATGAAAAACGGGAAGCAGTTACTTGCTAATATGGAAGCAGAAGAGAGATCGAAAACCGGGATTTCATCTCTCAAAATCAGGTTTAACAAGGTGTTCGGTTACTTTATCGAAATATCAAACGCATCGAAACATCTGGCGCCGGAACACTATATTCGTAGACAAACCCTGGTTAATAATGAAAGGTTTGTGACCGAGTCTTTAAATGAGCTTGAAGAGAGTATATTGACTGCTGAAGATGAGGCTATCCAGCTCGAAATCGATATTCTCGACACCGTCAAAAAAGAACTTCAACGCGAAATTCCGAGAATTCAGGCGGCATCACAAACAGTTGCCGAGATAGATGTACTGAGTACATTTGCTTACAATACAGGGCTTTACAACTATGTCAGACCTGTGCTCACTGCCAATCCCAACCGTCGGGAGATTGATATCAAGGAGGGACGTCATCCCGTCATCGAATCACTGAATTTTGATGAGCCCTTCATTCCCAACGATGTGTTGCTGGACTCAGATGATCAATATGTGATGGTGATTACAGGGCCGAATATGGGGGGTAAGTCCACTTATATGAGGCAGACCGCTCTGATTGCCTTGATGGCTCAGATGGGCTCTTACGTTCCGGCAAGGTCAGCCGCATTACCTGTCTTCGACCGGATATTCACCCGTGTCGGAGCATCGGACAACCTCACGCGTGGTCAGAGTACTTTCATGGTAGAGATGAGTGAGGCCGCGTCAATCCTGAACAATGCGACTCAACAAAGCTTGATTATTTTAGATGAAATCGGACGGGGAACCAGTACCTTTGATGGGATCAGTATTGCATGGGCTATTATTGAGCATATTCATCGTCTTGGCGCTTTAACACTTTTTGCCACACACTACCACGAACTGATTCTATTGGAAGATCAACTTGAAGGTGTCAGGAACGCCAAGGTTGCGGTAGATGAAGACGGAAAGAAACTCGTTTTTCTTCGTAAAGTCATCTCAGGCCAAACGGATAAGAGCTATGGGATTCAAGTCGCACGCCTGGCGGGGCTGCCAGACAACGTTGTTAATCGGGCAGAAGCAGTAGTAAGTGATCTGAAGCAGGCTGAAAGAAAACTGATAGAAAAGGATGGCGTGCCACAGGCGATATTGTCTGACCATTTGACCGTCTCCGATAACATCCAACTGAGTTTTTTTCCGGATGAACGTCATTGGGTAAAAGAGTTAAGGGAATTTGATATCAACAGTCATTCTCCTCTGGAAGCAATCTCTTTTCTGGATCAATTGAAAAAGAAAATGGGTTAGCTCCTGTTGGGAGAGCAACCTTAATCAAAAGTTTGAGCGAAGCTGAGATGAATATGTCTTTTTGCAGATGGCAGGGGATAACAATAGTTATTGCAGTTATGGCAATGATGATCAGTTTCTCTCAACGATTAGAGGCTGTCGATCATGCGGAATCTCTGTACAATAAGGGCGCTAACAACTACCATCGGCTATATGATGATCCGGTTTTCGCCAGTCAGTCAGATAACTGGCTGCGAACCATCAAACAATTCCAGATCGTTCAGCGTACGTATCCTACACATTATCGAGCTCCAGCGTCTCTGTATAACACTGGCCGACTTTACCGCTCACTCTTCCAGATTAAAAAACGGCGCATATTTTTGGATCGCAGCAGTCTTACCTTTCGCAAGCTTATAGACGATTATCCCAAATCAAATTTGGCGGATGACGCACAGTTCTTGCTCGCTGAAAACTATGGGCGCTTTGAAAAGAACAAGCATCTGGCGGTTTTGGAATACAAGAATTTATTGAAATGGTTCCCGAAGAGTGATTTTAAGACAGACGCGCAGAAGAGAATTCAACTGCTGCAACCACCTCATAAGGATTTACGGATTTACGCTGTAGAAGAAAAAGTGTCAGTCCCCGTTGAGATGACAACTGTTCGTTATGGGGGTCTCAATCAAGCAGATAATGATCCGGAAAGACCACCGGTCAAGGTAATGAAAATTGATTACTGGACAACGGTCGATTGGTCCCGGGTGGTAGTTAATGCTCGATCGGACGTACGCTATAAATATCATGTTTTAGAGGAGAGCGTCACACATCCACAGAAGCGCCTGGTCTTGGATATTTCTCATGCGTACTTGCCAGCTGGTATGCAGAAAAAAATTGCTGCTAACGACGGCTTGATTACGGAGGCCCGCATCGGTCAATTCGATAAGCAGACTGTTCGTGTCGTTTTGGATATGGTCAGCCTGGATAAAATCAAGGTTTTTCATTTTAAACTACCTCTGCAATATAAAATTGTTATCGATATTCAGGGACAACATGATCTGACTGAATTTAAGTCGACGACAAAGCCGGGGCGAAAGATTGGGAGTCGCGCCCAGGATTCAGTTGAATCTGAAGCTAAAGGTTCTGAACCTGTTTCGCTCTCCAGGGTTTTCGGATTAAAAGTCAAGCGGGTGATCCTAGACCCGGGACACGGAGGCAAAGATCCTGGTGCTTCAGCATTTGGGCTGCACGAGAAGGATGTCACCCTTGGAATTGCGTTTTGGTTAAAAAAAATAATCGAAAAAAACCATCCCCGGATTAAGGTGCTGATGACGCGAACAAGAGATCAGTATGTCAAGCTTGAAGCTCGGACAGCCTTTGCAAATAAAAACAAAGGGGATCTTTTTATCAGCATCCATGTCAATGCCAGTCCAAGACCCCGGATTCGTGGTGTTGAGACGTATTACCTTAACCTGACTTCCGACAATGAGGCACTGGCGCTGGCGGCAAAAGAAAACCAGACCAGCCTGAAAAGTATCAGCGATTTGCAAAATATTCTCAATGATCTGCTGACCAATTCAAAGATTCAAGAATCAAGCGACCTGGCAAACAATGTTCAGAAGTCTATTGTTGAAATGACGACCCAAAGCACTTATAAATTGAGGGATCTGGGCGTCAAAAAAGCCCCTTTTATTGTTCTCTTAGGTGCTCAAATGCCCAGTATTCTGGTTGAAACCGGATTTTTGAGCAACAGAGCGGAAAATGATGCGTTAAGAAGGGATAAATACCGCCAGACTCTCGCACGGGGAATATATAAAGGCATTAAGATACAGATTAACTAGTTCTGCTCAATTCCCTCGTTTTAGATTTTAAATGGCGAGACGACTTTTTCACTACTTTCATGTTGCCATTGGTGGGCCGTGGCTGTTCTGGTACTGACCACAACAATCACTTCCGGAACCGGGTTCTTCGGATCAACTGGCCTCCGTCTTGTCTTCAACAATTGGAATGAGGATTTTTTGACCGGGTATCAGCTTATTTAAGTTGACAGACAGGTTATATTTTTTGATCAGCCAGACGGGCAGATCGAATTGCGCTTTGCACAGCGTCCAGATGTTATCCCCTCTTCTGATATTGTACTGCCAAACACCCTCAATTTCGTAAGCCTTCAGGAAGTCTTCTTCAAACTCCTGGTGGAATTCATATCGTTCCTCTTCGAATCGCTCTTTGTTAACGCGGGTGAAAGGAATGATAAGGGTTTGGTCCATATGAATATTCTCTCTGTAGGAGAGCCGGTTCAAATTTCTGATATACTGAACGGAGACTCGCAGCCATTCGGCAAAATGTCCCAGGGTTTCTCCTGTTTCGACCTGTATGACACCCAGGTTTCTTCCTTTGTTGGTGTATTCCCGTTTAACCAGAATATTGCCTGTCACAATGTATGGGTTGACAACACTTCCTTCTTTGTCGGCAGCAGCCGATTTCCTGCTCAACTTCGCTGTTGATGTTTTTATGGATTTCCCAGGCAACGGTCTGGACCTGAACTGTTCTTTTGCAGTTTTTTGCTCTTCTGAGGCAGTAGTGGACTTGAATTTTGCCGCCAGACGCAAACTGTCCTCCTGAGATGGAATGCGGAGATTCTGTCCAGCGTAAATCCTGGCCCGGTGATTCAGGTTATTAGCCCAGATCAGATCTCGAAGTGTAATATTATGTCGGCGTGCAATCACACTGGCCACATCTCCTTTGCGAACCCAGTAGAATCGACTTCGCTTTTGTTTCGCCTTATACAGGCTGGAGGGAATTGAAGCGATAAGCGGGTCCAGACTATTTTTGTCCGGCAAGCGTAGCTGAAAACCTTTAGGGATGTATTTCTGATTTCTGAATACGGGTTCCCTTAATGATCGATTCAAAGAGCGTATTAACGCAGGAGTGAGTTTCAAATGCCTGGCCAATTCATTTACAGGGGCGAATCCTTTTAAGATAATCGTTTTTGTCTTTACCGGTTGCTTGAGAACGAGACCTGGAAAAAAATCATGATAATTTTTTGCAATCTCCCTGGCGGCTAGAAATTCTGAGTAGAAGTTGCGAGATGCAAATTTGAAACGACGACCATCATACCCATTGAAAATATTTTCATAGTTCCCTTTGACTTTTTTAGCTTTCGACATGGCTTTTGCGCCATGGTTGTAAGCCGTTAAAGCCAGTGGCCAGCTTCCCAGAATCCTGTAATTTTGTTTGAGCAGTCGTGCTGCAGCGTCAGATGCATATAGCGGGTCTCTACGTTGATCAACAGTGTAATCCACTTTCATGAATTGTTTGCCTGTGCGGTAGGTAAACTGCCATATCCCAGCGGCGCCGAATTTACTATATGCTTGAAAATTGAAAGATGACTCCACATGGGGAAGATAAATCAAGTCTTTTGGTAGACCGTACTTCTTAAAAATATTCCATATTTCTGGCAAATACAGACCGGAGCGAACCAGCCCATCACTAAAAAAATTCCTCTGTCCTCTTTGAAAACGAATGTTGTTTGCGGCAGATGAAAACACTTTTGAAGTTGCGTTGTCCCCGAACAGGGCGACAACTCTTTTTTCATCTTTGTTTTTTGGAATCGGTTGTTTCGCCAGATTTTTCAGCAACCTGGCGTAGTGACCCTTAACTTTTTTGATAGCTCTGATATTTCTCCTGCGGGCGCCTTTTCTGTTTCTAGGCTCCAGATCAATCACGTCATAGACGATTCGCAGGTTATCTGTATCATGAATAATGCCCTGGTCAGAGTTGTAAACACTATAAACCTTTTTCCAAAAATTAATATTATGCCTGAGAGCGGGGAATTCAGGAAAAACCACATCTTGTTCGATGGTATTTGAAAAAACTGTTCCGATAAAAATAAAACAGGAAACAATAAGCAAACTTAAAAATCGATAATACATATTTAGGCAATAGGAATAAGATAGAGGATCTCCGGACTGCTTTGATAAGTTCATAAGCCGGTCTGGGACTGAGTTCACGATGGTAATGGTTAGATTGGTCTACTGAATATCGTGAGGGGCTATCTCATCGGATATTCCAGGTTCAAACTCGTTTTGAGGCAGTTTTTCAGTCGAGTTTCCAGCCAATATTTGAGTATTAAAATAATCTGACATTTCAGAAAGAAAAACACCAAAGGATTCAGGCACATCGGGTTGTCCATTTAATTTCTGTTGTAAACGTTTTATTAATGACAAACTCTGCTCTCGATTCTGTTTTACTATGTTATTGTCCTCCGGTGCTGTCATTTGTCTAAAACGACGGGCAAGTGTTGGTCCTGATTGTCCTTTTTCAATGGCAGCATCTTTCAAATCCTCGAATATTTCGGGTGTACAGTTGTCATCCTGTTTCGCCTTATGTAAAAAACTGACCACATCCAATTCGGGCACTCCTTTTGATTCGAAGTTTTCACTGATGGAGGGTTCGGATTCAGTTACAAAAAAGTAGGCGTTCGTCAGCTTCATCGCAGTATTTTTTTTGATCCGGATCTCTAATTTGCAGTACTCTTCAAAGGATTGATATCCCCACTCCAGGTACCGTTTTTCAGAAGCGATTTTCGTCAGATATTCGCCAAACATGATCCAATTCGATTTAAATGCACGAGCGGCATCAATGAGCTGTTTGCGATGAGAATTCGGATCAAGTTTTTCGATTATCTCATTTAATACTCTATTCGTGTCAAATTCTGTTTTCATTGCTGAGTCATAATATTAAAAGGTCAAAGGGTATTTTATGTCCATACATTTAGCGTATAATCAGCAGGACGGAAAAGAGCGTCCCTGTCCTTGATGGATGGTAGGAGTGCTGCGATGATTCGTTTCTGCTCTAGCCATCGTTTGATTGAGCTAAGGCCTGTTTTTTAACTGATTTTGCTCGTTTCCATTCATCAAGATATTTTTTTAAATGAACGCGTTCCGGTTTGACTGATTCATCCATGAGCATTTTTTTCAGCAGCTCCTGCTCGTCTTCATATGCATTGAGCGATATAAACCCACCAAAAAAGGCAATACGCAGCCAGAGGAGATAGGTTGTGATGGCATCGAACTCGTTGTAAGCGATGATTTGATCAAGTTTTCCTGTAAGCCAAAGGGGGGCAACCGCATTGCCGTCAAGTTCCATTTTCCCTGGAATACCGCAAGCAGTCGCCATCTCATTCAAGGATGGTGATCCCTTGCCCCAACTACCTACAATCTCCATCAAGTCGATATGATAGTCACTACTTCTGGCGAAATAATCTACTCCTTCCCATGGTTTGGCCGGTCGTCTGCAAAATTCAGGTGCCTGTACGCCATTGCTAATCGCACGTTGAACCAGAATTTTCAAATCCGATCTCGAAGAATTGTATCCGACAAGTTGCGGTCTATTTTTACCAATTGCGTTGAGAAAAGTGTCAATTATATGTGTCTCTCCCCTTTCTTCAGGATTATCCGTATTCCGTGGAAGTGAAAGTAACTGCAACCGAATGCCGTCCTGGGACTCCGTCCGAATGATCGCTGAAATGGAAACAATTCGGCAGAGCACCGTTTTGAGAAAAGGGGTAGGATTCTCTTCGGTTGCCCCACCGTGCTTCCACATTTCATTGATAACTGCTTCATCCGTTAAGGATGGGGGGAGTTGATAGAGCTCACGTCCGACAGCGGCATCCGGGACCCATTCTGAATCAAAAATCCAGATCTTATTGTGTAAAATTTTAAACATTTTATGGGCAGGGTTGAATCCGTTTTTCGTCCATTCTATAGAGCTTTCTTTTTAGTGCACTGTTTCATGTCAGTAAACAATTAAATGAAGAGGGTTTATTTCAAAAAACAAATCAAACCTTTTTGTTAATTCGTGATATTATCAAATTAAAAGCTATTCTGAAAAACAGCAAAATCAACAAATGTACCTTGACATAATCAAAAAATAGTGGTTAAAATTTAAAGTTAAACAATTCGAGTACTTCTAAAATTCTGTTGTAAAAACCAAAACATGAATTTTACCTGCCTTTTTATTGGAAGACAGCAACTGTCAAAATGCCCACAAGAAAACGAAGCAGATTTTCATCTTCAAACATCTAATTTGGAAATAGCGAACGCGTTATTTACGGATAAGTCCGTGTTTTTCAATCACAATTCAAGGCTTTGATTTTTCCATTTATCCTGCGATGGGGTCAGATTTTTTCTGATACGAAAAACCGTAAGGGGGCATGTTAACTATTTCGTTATGGGTTCTACGTATCTTTAAGGATTTTACAGAAATCGGAAAATTTTAGAGATAGAATAAATCATACTTTCTCCAAGAAGAGTGACAAAATGTATAAATATCCTCACGTTCAGAGATTTCGAGTTGATTTCGGAAAAATAGAAGCGATTCTAAATCCACCGCCACTTTTGCAGATACAAAAGGACTCGTACAACTGGTTTCTGCAAAAAGATGTGGCACCGGAAAATCGCGAAATCCATGGTTGGGAGGCTGTTTTTCAGTCGGTTTTTCCCATCTCGGATTTTGGTGGTACCTGTACGTTAGAGTATGTTTCATATCGGTTGGGAGAACCCAAATATGATGAAACGGAATGTAAAATCAGAGGGGTGACCTTTGCCGCACCCGTGAGGGTTTCACTGCGATTGATCATCTGGGAAAAGGATGAGAAGTCAGATCAACGACGGATTCATGATATAAAGGAGCAGGAGATCTACCTGGGAGAATTTCCACTGATGACGGATACCGGCTCCTTTATTGTCAATGGAACAGAGCGGGTAATTGTAAGTCAGCTGCACAAGTCTTCTGGTGTATTTTTCAATCATGATCGGGGAAAATCCCACGCCAGCGGTAAATTGCTGTATTCCGCCAGTGTGATTCCCCAAAGAGGATCCTGGATTGATTTTGAGTTTGATGCCAAAGACTTGCTGTACGTGAGGATCGATCGACGTCGAAAATTCCTGGCCACTGTTCTGTTGAAGGCGCTGGGATATTCCGGGACTGAACTTCTGAACCGCTTTTACTTTACTGAAACGGTTATTTTGAAAAACGCGTTTTCAGAAGACGAGAGCAAACGGATATTTTCAAAGTATTTTGATCCGCAGTCTTCACAAAATCAAAGGGCAATCGGCGATATTATCAACCCGACCAATAAGCAGGTTATTGTTGTTGAGGGTAAAAAAATCTCAAAGGCATCCATCCGGAAGATACAGGAAGCCGGTATCAAAGAGATTCCGACGAGTATGGAAGATTTACTGGGACGATATGCACTGGAAGATGTGGTCGGACCCGACGGAGAGTTGATACTGCAAAGTAATCAACCCATCACAAAAGAAGCGTTGGAGGAGCTCCTCAGTAACCAAATCGAGGAAGTGACCTTGCTCTTCATCGGTAACAAGACAATTGGAACCTCCTTTCGCAATACGCTGGCTGCGGATAAAGTAGACGATCCCCAGGAAGCGATGATTGAGATTTACAAAAAAATGAAACCGGGGGATCCACCCACTCTGGAGGTGGCCAAAAACTTATTGAAAAACATGTTTTTCAATCCAGAAAGATACGATCTTTCACGGGTTGGCCGGATGAAAATCAACAAAAAGCTAAGTATCGATAAAGAGTTGGATGAAAACATTCTGACCAACGAAGATATTCTTGCTGTGGTTGAGTATCTTCTGAGACTGAAGGATGGTGCTGGCGGAACGATTGACGATATTGATCATCTAGGAAATCGTCGGGTTCGTGGTGTGGGAGAATTGCTGGAAAATCAGGTGAGAATTGGTTTGGTTCGTATGGAACGGGCTATCAAGGAAAGAATGTCGTTGCAGGAAACGGAAAACATGATGCTGCACGACATCGTCAATTCTAAACCGGTTTCAGCGGTGATCAATGAGTTTTTTGGCAGCAGCCAGCTGTCCCAATTTATGGATCAGACCAACCCACTCTCCGAAATTACCCATAAGCGCCGCTTGAGTGCACTGGGGCCTGGCGGTTTGACTCGTGAAAGAGCCGGTTTTGAGGTCAGGGACGTTCATACATCCCATTACGGCCGTATTTGCCCGGTTGAAACACCTGAAGGTCCGAATATCGGGCTGATCTCTTCCATTGCAACCTATGCCAAGGTGAATGAATTCGGATTTATAGAAACCCCTTATCGCAAGGTGGATGACACTAATGTTTCAGCCGATATTCATTTCTTGACAGCGATCGATGAGGGAAATTTCAAGATTGCCCAGGCTAACGCCCTGCTGGACGAGAAGCACCAATTGGTTAAGGAGCTGGTAAAAGCTCGTTACGATAATGAATTTAAAATGCTCCGCAAGGAGGAGATTGAGTATATGGACGTTTCGCCGAAACAGCTGGTTTCGGTGGCGGCGTCTCTGATTCCGTTTCTGGAACATGATGATGCGAACCGTGCATTGATGGGATCGAACATGCAGCGTCAGGCTGTACCTGTCGTTACACCAGAGGCTCCGTTTGTCGGAACCGGAATGGAGTATCAGGTGGCCCAGGATTCGGGTTCGTGTATTATTGCCAAGCGTTCAGGTTATGTGAACAGGGTGGATGCAGGACGGATTGTGGTCGAAGCCGAAGTTGATCTGGCTGCTGATCAGACGGTCATTGCAGCGAATGTGGATATTTATCATCTGAGAAAATATCAGCGCTCCAATCAAAACACCTGCATTAACCAACGTCCGATTGTGCGTGTTGGTGATCGTGTCACAGCCGGACAAATCCTGGCGGATGGCGGCAGTTGTGATAATGGAGATCTGGCCCTGGGGCAGAACATCTTGATCGCTTTCATGCCATGGCGAGGGTACAACTATGAAGATTCAATTCTGATCAGCGAAAAACTGCTGCATCAAGACCGGTTTACTTCGGTTCATATCGAAGAGTTTGAGGTTCTGGCGAGAGATACGAAACTGGGCAAGGAACTTATCACTCGGGATATTCCCAACATGAGTGAGTATGCGTTGCGAAATCTCGACGATTCGGGAATTATCAGAATAGGAAGTTACGTTAAAGCGAGCGATATTCTGGTAGGAAAGACAACGCCCAAAGGGGAGATGCAATTGAATCCTGAGGAGAAACTGCTGCGGGCCATTTTTGGCGAGAAGGCAGGGGATGTCCGGGATACATCTCTCAGAGTCAGTCAGGGGATTGAAGGGGTGGTTATCGATGTGAAGGTTTTCAACCGCCGAGGGGTGGAAAAGGATGAACGGACCAAAGAAATTGAAACGGCGATTCTTGAGAAAATCGAGAACGACTATCGGGATGAGGTTCGCATCGTCAAATCAAACCTGATAGCGAAGGTTCTCCCTATCTTGCACGATCACCCTCTTGTATACAACCTGGTATCTCCGAACACTCAAGAGGTGCTGGTTGCAGCTGAAGAAAAATTAACCGAAGAGTTATTCCATAAGGTGCCAGTCAGTGTCTGGATGGATATCCACATTTCTGACGAGGGCTTAAACAACGATCTTCGTGTCATGCTTCGTAATGCAGCTTCTCAAGTCGAGCTGCTTGACAATATACATGAGTCCAAGAAAGAGCGGGAGAGTCGGACAGATGACCTGCAACCGGGTGTGATTCGAGTGATAAAGGTTTTTGTGGCGATGAAACGACGGCTGTCCGTAGGTGATAAGATGGCTGGAAGACATGGTAACAAAGGGGTCATCTCAAAAATCATTCCGCCCGAAGATATGCCGTATATGGAAGACGGAACCCCCGTCGATATTGTGCTGAATCCGTTGGGTGTTCCTTCGCGGATGAATGTGGGACAGGTGTTGGAAACCCATCTGGGTTTGGCGGCAAAGGCACTTGGAAATCGCATTAATAAAATGATTGAGGATCTGGCACCCGTGGATCAACTCCGAAAATATATTAAGGATATTTTTAATTCAAAGTTTGTCAGCGATTATGTTGACGAACTGAACGACGAAGATATGGCGGCTTTTGCAGATAAATTCAGAGGTGGCGTATACATGTCCACTCCGGTTTTTGATGGTGCAAAGGAGAAGGATATTCTTGATCTTCTTGAAAAATCCGGTTTGAACCGAGCAGCGCAAATGACATTGCGAAACGGCCGTACAGGTGAAGTATTCGACCAAACCATAACGGTTGGATATCTGTACATGTTAAAACTTCATCATCTAGTAGATGATAAGCTGCACGCCCGCTCGATAGGCCCGTATTCGCTGGTGACACAACAGCCGCTGGGTGGAAAGGCGCAGTTTGGTGGGCAGAGATTCGGTGAAATGGAGGTCTGGGCTTTGGAGGCCTACGGTGCCGCTCATACGTTACGGGAACTGTTGACGGTCAAATCGGACGACACGCCCGGAAGAAATAAAGTCTACGAATCTATCGTCAAAGGGAATTATGATATTAAGATGGGGATTCCCGAATCATTTAAGGTGTTAATTAACGAATTGAAATCGCTCTGCCTTGATTTTGCTTTGATTAAGGAAGAGGGATTTTTGGTTGAAAGTTAATGACGCACAAACCGGAATCGATTGACAATGCGGTGCCCTGGACGGCATTGCAGCATAAACAACTCATATCGGTTCTGGTTTTTCAAGAAAACGACAAAACAACGCTCAACAGACTAACTGATCTTCCATTCATATCCAATTCAAAACTGAGAGGTATCCTTGAATAAACTAGATCATTCTGAAATCATCGACCCACAAGAATTTTTTGCTGTAAAAATCAGTCTCGCTTCAGCAGAAGATATTGTTTCGTGGTCTCATGGTGAAATTAAATCATCGGAGACGATCAACTACAGGACATTCAAACCGGAAAGGGATGGTCTGTTTTGTGGGAAAATATTTGGTCCGGTTAATGATTATGAGTGTATTTGTGGCAAATACAAACGAATGAAGCACAGGGGTATTACCTGTGAGAAATGCGGAGTGGAGGTGATTCACTCCAAAGTAAGGCGAGAACGGTTGGGGCATATCAAACTAGCCTGTCCGGTTTCCCATGTCTGGTTTCTAAAAGGGCTACCCAGTCGTCTGGGGAATATTCTGGATATGACGCTGAGAGATCTTGAACGAGTTCTCTATTTTGATGCCTACGTGGTGTTAGACGACGGTGGTGCAGATATTGAACATGCGGAAATTATTGAAGAGACACAATATCGAGAATTAGCCGAAATATATCCTGATTTCAGGGCAGAGATGGGAGCTGAAGCCATCAAAGAACTGCTGGAAGAGATGGAAATCGACGAGCTGAGTAATACGCTACGGGACGAGTTGTCGAATATTACTTCAGAAGCCAAACGTAAAAAAATTATTAAACGGCTCAAAGTGGTGGAATCTTTCAAAGAGTCCGGGATTGAACCTGCAAATATGATTCTGGACGTGATTCCGGTCATCTCACCTGAACTGAGACCGCTTGTTCCACTGGAAGGCGGACGATTTGCAACCAGTGACCTGAATGATCTCTATCGACGGGTAATTCACCGAAATAATCGGTTAAAACGGCTGATGGACCTTAATGCACCAGAGATCATCGTTAAGAACGAAAAACGAATGCTACAAGAAGCGGTGGATGCCCTTTTTGATAACGGACGTAGAGGGCGGCCGATTCTGGGAACAAATAAAAGACCGCTGAAATCTCTGAGTGATTCCTTGAAGGGAAAAGGCGGGCGTTTCCGACAAAACCTCCTGGGAAAACGGGTTGACTACTCAGGTAGAACCGTTATCGTTGTTGGGCCTGATCTGAAGCTCAATCAATGTGGATTGCCCAAACAAATGGCGCTGGAGTTGTTCAAACCCTTCATTTTCAACTATCTGATCGAAAAAGGGCACACCACAACGATCAAAGTAGCCAAGAAGATGGTGGAAAATGGTGACCCGGAAATATGGCCTGCTCTGGACGCAGTCATTGTGGAACACCCCATCATGCTGAACCGTGCACCTACGCTTCACAGGCTTGGTATTCAAGCTTTTCAACCTGTTCTGATTGAAGGGAAAGCGGTCACACTGCATCCGTTGGTTTGTACCGCTTTTAACGCAGACTTTGATGGCGATCAGATGGCTGTCCATGTTCCGCTTTCTATTGAAGCTCAAATGGAATTGCGGGTTCTAATGATGGCGACCAACAATATTCTCTCTCCAGCGACTGGCCGACCGGTTATGTCACCTACTCAGGATATGGTACTCGGGATTTACTGGGTCACAAGAATCTGTAAAGGCGCAAAAGGTGAGGGGAAGGTTTTTGCCGATTTCAATGAGGTGATATCTGCTTATGACCACGATCTGGTTCACCTGCAGGCAAAAATAAAAGTGAGAAACGGTGATCAGTTCCTAGATACTACCACTGGTCGAGTTCTGCTCTATGATGCCATTCCGAAAGAGATTGAATATAGTACCATCAATAGACTGATCAAGAAAAAAGATTTGGAAATATTAATTGATCACTCCTATCGTGTTGCTGGAAACATCAAGACTGTTAAAATGCTCGACGATCTCAAAGATCTCGGTTTTATGCATGCTGCCAAGGCCGGATTCTCGATCAGTATTTTAGACATGGTCATTCCGGAAAATAAAGAAGAATTGATCGATAAAGGCCTCAAGGAGGTTGAGAAGGTCCAGCAGCAGCATGATGGCGGCATCATTACCGATGGTGAACGATATAATAAGGTAATCGATATCTGGTCGAAAGTTACCAATGAAGTCGGTGAAGCGATGCGAGCTACTTTGACAGCCGAGACAATCGGTGATGATGGATTGCCGATGCCGAACCCAATTTTTGTCATGGCCGATTCCGGGGCTCGCGGATCTGAACATCAGAGTCGTCAGTTGGGAGGAATGAGGGGGCTGATGGCCAAACCGACCGGTGAGATTATCGAAACACCCATTACATCAAACTTTCGGGAGGGATTGGACGTTTCCCAGTATTTCATCTCGACCCATGGCGCTCGAAAAGGTCTGGCTGATACCGCTTTGAAAACAGCTAACTCCGGTTATCTCACCAGAAGATTGGTTGATGTCGCCCAGGATTGTGTCATCACACAGGAAGATTGTGGTACCACAGAGGGAATCATTGTCGAGGCACTTCTGGAAAATGGTGAAGTGATCCAGAAACTGACCGAACGGATTCTGGGACGCTACACGGTAGATGATGTGATCGATCCATTTACACAGGAGGTGATCATACCTGCTGGAGAGATGATTGTCGAAGGCCATCTGGATATAGTCGATCAAATGGGAGTCGAACGAACGAAGATCCGTTCGGTTCTCAGTTGTGAATGTACGGTTGGCATCTGTGCCAAATGCTACGGTAGAGATCTCGCTCGTGGAAAGCCTGTAAGTATTGGTGAGGCTGTCGGTGTGATCTCTGCACAGTCTATTGGAGAACCAGGAACGCAGTTAACCATGCGGACCTTCCATATTGGTGGAACGGCCAGTCGAAAGGTTGAAGCCACTGCCTGGGAAGTTAAGGCAGAAGGTACGCTGCATTTGCGAGATGCACGGACGGTGGTGAATAGAAGTGGCACCATGATCCTGCAATCGCGAAAAGCAGAGTTATGCATACTCAATGACGACGGCAGGGAAGTTGATAAACACCTTCTCCCGGTTGGCGCGCAAATCAATTTTAGGGAGGGTGATATTGTTAAAAAAGGTGACAAGGTAGCTGAATGGGATCCATTCTCCATGCCGATCATCTGCGATATCAACGGTAAAGTGAAGTTTGAGGATATTATTGAGGGAAAGAGTCTTAAGACTAAGAAAGCGGAAGATACAGGTTATGAAAGACGTGTGATTGTTGAAACACCGGATTTGGACCTTAAACCGAGGATCATCTTCAGGAATATGAAAACCGGAAAGGAACTGAAACGGACTGATGATCGAATCCACCCTGGCTTTTATCTTCCTAACAAAGCTGAATTGATGGTGGAAGAAGGTTCCGAGGTTTTACCCGGCGATATTCTTTCCCGCGTTCCTCGGGAAACGACAAAAAACAAAGATATTACCGGTGGGCTACCGCGGGTGGTTGAGTTGTTCGAAGCCCGTTCATCAAAGGATCCCAGTCAGATTTCAGATATTGATGGGATTGTAGAATTCGGTGAGGATCTGCGTAGAAAACGACGGATCATTATTCGACCGGCAGTGGGTGAGCCCAAAGAATATCTTGTCCCCAAAGGAAAACATGTCATTGTAGTAGAAGGGGATTACATCAAGGTAGGGGATCCGTTGACGGATGGTTCTCCCAACCCCCACGATATTCTAAGAGTGAAAGGTGTCAGGGAATTACAAAAGTTTCTCGTGGATGAGGTTCAGGAAGTTTATCGACTCCAAGGGGTTAAGATCAATGACAAGCATATTGAGGTTATTTCGCGACAGATGATGCGTAAAGTTCGGATTATCGACCCGGGTGATTCATCGTTTCTAGTCGGTGAGCCTGTATCCAAAACAAAATTGGATGAAATAAACAGAAAACTGATGGACGAAGAACTGAGGGTGGCAATCGGGGAACCGTTGTTGTTGGGAATCACCAAAGCGGCCTTGAGTACCGATTCTTTCTTGTCCGCGGCATCGTTCCAGGAAACCACTAAAGTGTTGACCGAAGCTTCCATTAACGGAAAGTTGGATCAATTCAACGGGTTGAAGGAAAATGTAATCATTGGTCGATTGGTTCCTGCTGGAACTGGTTTTGATGTTAATAAAACGTATTCATACAAGGATAAGTTCGCTGAACAGGAAGAGGAAGCCGAGCCGTTGGTTGGAATGGAATTGATACAGGATGACAGCGATGAATCCATCGAGATACAATAGACGGAAAGTCATATGTCATCACAATCTAAAAAGACGCCACCCGACAGTATAACTGGCTCTGAAGCTCTGGTGAGAGCGCTTGAAGATCTGGGAGTTGAAGTTATTTTTGGCTATCCAGGCGGTGCCAATCTCCCGATTTATGATAAACTGCGGAAATCGAAAATTCGTCATATAATGGCCCGTCATGAACAGGGGGCGGCTCACATGGCTGACGGCTACGCAAGAGTGGCGAAAAAACCGGGGGTCTGCCTGGCGACATCTGGGCCAGGGGCTACAAATCTCGTAACAGGTTTGGCCAATGCCTTGCTGGATTCGACTCCTCTCGTCGCTATTACAGGACAGATTTCCCGTCAACTGATCGGTACTGACGCCTTTCAGGAGGTCGACTGCATCAATATCACGATGCCGGTGACGAAACACAATGAGTTGATTCGGTATGAAAAGGATTTGATTCCAGCAATTGAATCCGCATTCTATATCGCTAACTCTGGACGTAAGGGACCGGTTCTGATTGACCTGCCTGTTGACGTGCTCAACGCCAGTTATCCCCATGAATTTCAGCATAAAATCAACTTGCCTGGATATAAACCAACCCTCAAAGGCAATATTGGTCAGATAAAGCGAGCTCTGAAAGCTTTGAAGAATGCTGAAAAACCGCTGATTCTTTTCGGTGGAGGGGTGGTTTTGTCTGATTCTGTCTCTGAACTCCTGCATTTTATACGTGCAACACAAATCCCGGTGATAAGAACCCTCATGGGAACGGGTGTCATTCCCCATAATGACCCTCTGTTTGTAGGGATGATTGGAACCCATGGAAGCAGCAGGGCCAATAAAATACTTGCGAAAGAGGCTGATGTGGTCCTGATGATGGGAACGCGTCTTGGTGACCGTTCTTTTGTGAAAAAAAAGCCGGAATTTGCTGAAAATGCTAAGATAATCCATCTTGACATTGATCCAGCGGAAATTGGCAAAAACATAAAAGTTGATATTCCAATTGTAGGTGATATTAAGGAGGTCCTCTCGGATATGAACGAAAGGATATCCAAGAAACCCTTTTCCAAAGAAAAGCCCTGGGTGACGGTTAAAAAGAAAAAGACGAAGCTGTCTACCCGTGATGACGCAGAAATTCTGGAGGATATTTTTATCAGTCTGTCAGGCTTTGATATGAAGCTGAATGTCAGTACTGATGTGGGGAGACACCAGATGTGGGCAAATCATTTCTGCACGAACCCCCTTCACCTTCCACTTCTGACGTCCGGCGGCCTCGGCACGATGGGTTTTGGATTGCCGGCAGCCATTGGCGCCTGGTTTGCAGAGCCCGAGACACCGGTTGTCAACATATCGGGTGATGGTAGTTTCATGATGAATATGCAGGAGTTTGCCATTGCTGTTGAACATCAGATTCCACTGACAGTTATCATCGCTAATGATTCTCGCTTGAGCATGATCAGGGAACTGCAGCACTCCAATTATAAAGATCGATATACGGTTCACGAATTAGGCCGGTCTGTCAGTTTCAAAAAAATTGCGGAAGCAATGGGTGGTGATGGGCTGGAAATCACGCATAACAACCAGATTACGTCGGCTATTCAACAGGCGCTTTCCAGTGGGAAACCGACCATCATCGATTTCAATCTGGAGAATATCTCCAAATCCTCCCATCTGACATGGGATACAAAAGCATCTTGACAACATAGCGGGCTGGCGTATATCCGCCGATTTTGCCAGCAGATGCATCAATCCCCACAACAATTGTTAATACGTTATGATGGATCTTCCTGAAGAAAGGTCCTCTCAAGCCATACTGCACCGTATTTGAAACAGCCATGGAAAAAACGGACAAGGAAAAAAGGCATATTATCGCTATCGAAGTTGAAGATATTCCCGGCGTTTTAAGTCGGATCTCGACGCTGTTTTCGAGAAGGGGGTATAACATTGATAGTTTGACTGTCGGTCGCACCCATAAGCCTGGTATCAGCCGATTTACAATCGTTGTTCGTGGTGACGATACCGTCTTGGAACAGATCCGCAAACAGACCCAGAAATTGATTCATATCTTGACGACGGAATATCTTGAAAAAGACAATGCTGTGATGCGGGAATTTGCCATTATCAAACTAGTCTATGATAAAGATTCCTCAACTGAAATCAACGAACTGGTTGATCTTTATGGCGCCAGAATGTTGAACTCATTAAATGAAATTCTCATAGTAGAATTTTCAGGGACCGAAGAGAAAATTGATCTTGTTTTTGAAGACCTGAAGTCGTTTGTCGTCCTGGAATCCATTCGGACCGGTAAAATCGGTATGAGAACCGGACGATAACTGTGGTTTTATCCAACCTTATTTCCTATATCGAGGTCTGTGAAAACTGAGTATAACCAGCAAAAAATTCGAAATTTCTGCATCATTGCCCACATCGATCACGGAAAATCCACGGTTGCAGACCGTATTATGGAGTATACAGGTGCATTGACCGAAAGGGAGAGCCAGAATCAGTTCCTTGACAGTATGGATATTGAGCGGGAACGAGGTATAACAATCAAGGCGCAAACAGTTTCCCTTAATTATAAGAGCAAGGATGGGGAGATCTATCAACTGAACCTGATTGATACTCCAGGGCATGTCGATTTTTCATATGAGGTATCTCGCTCCATAGCGGCCTGTGAAGGCGCTCTGTTGATCGTGGATGCTGCCCAGGGGGTAGAAGCCCAGACTCTGGCCAACGTATATCTGGCTTTAGATCATGATTTGGAAATTATTCCGGTTCTTAATAAAGTGGATCTGCCGGCAGCCGAGCCGGATCAGGTAGCTGCCGAAATCGAGGAAATCGTTGGTTTGGATGCGTCCAATGCTGTTCGAGCAAGTGCCAAACATGGTATCGGAATTGAAGAAATCCTGGAGCAGGTTGTACAATTGGTTCCGGCTCCAAAAGGGGATCCGGAAGATGTACTCAGGGCCTTAATTTTTGATTCCTGGTTTGACCCATATTTAGGTATTGTCGTTCTGTTCCGAATTGTATCCGGCTCCCTTGCTGATAGAAGTTCCATCCGCTTGATGATGACGGGCAAGGAATTTCAGATTACCCAAATGGGCAAGTTTACGCCTTTCAAAAAGGATGTGGACATGCTTTATGCAGGTGAGGTCGGATTTCTGGCAGCTTCGATTAAGAGCATTGGAGATGTAAAAATCGGAGATACAATTACACTGGCTGGGCGACCGGCTGGAGATTCACTACCTGGCTATGCAGATGTACAACCAATGGTCTTCAGCGGGGTATTTCCAGTGGATTCCCAGGATTTTATTGATCTGAAGGAAGCACTCAGCAAACTTGCCTTG
>Ga0233431_1000434_pt1 | contig 93213 bp, 76 predicted proteins | sample SI_118_April2016_FD_179867 | JGI IMG/M metagenome (GOLD analysis project Ga0233431, IMG submission 179867) | Seawater microbial communities from Saanich Inlet, British Columbia, Canada - SI_118_April2016_200_MG | ecosystem: Environmental > Aquatic > Marine > Inlet | place: Canada: British... | reverse complement strand
CTCCAGGCTGATGTCTTGGCATTTATGATTCCAAGCCCAAAAAAAGCAGCCAGATTATTTGGGTTAGTAAGGCAACTTACAAGAGGCTTTGACAGCGCCGATTCTTCTGGGTATAATCTCAATATATATCAGGTTGGCGATGAAAAAGCTGACCACAACATCTAGGCTATCGTCCAAACGGCTTTGTTTCCAGATACTGTCAAGAGCTATTCCCAGGGAAATGTGAAGTATTGATCTGGCAGTCTTGCGAAATTCAGACCGCTATGCTACGGAAGTGTCATGCACGAATTGGTGAATTGGCATATTCTGCACGTATCATAGCAGTTGTACTGTTCAACGTGGCGAATAAATGGCAAGGGAAAAGGATTACCAAATGGAACTGGCAGATGGTACTGGGGCGAGAGGTTGTTTTGGCCTAATATGGAAGTGAAGATTCGCATAAAACGGATGATCGCCTTTATGCCGGGGTTGTTGTTCATTTGGCTTTTCTGTCTGAACAGCGGGGCGTTCGGGTATGTGCCTTCGGGTGATGCCTGCCCGGCCTCCGAGATGGCCTTTATCGACCCATCGGTTCAGGATGCGGAAACCATTGTGGCGCAATTGCCTGAAAAGGCCGAGGTGGTGCGGCTTTCACCGGGGGTGGATGGGATCACGCAGATCTCCGCGCATCTTTCGAAAAAGAGGAATCTTTCCGCCATCCGCATTATCAGCCACGGAAACGCCGGGTATTTTGTCCTGAACGGAAAGCGGATTGACGGGGATTTCCTGCGGGATTACGGGAGTCGAATCAGCGCCTGGGGCCGGGCCATGGCTGAGAACGGGGATATCCTGCTCTACGCCTGTAGTCTGGCATCGGGAGAAACCGGCAAAACATTTGTTGCACACCTTGCTGACCTCACAGACGCCGATGTCGCGGCATCCACCAACGTTACCAGCGGATTACCGGCCACTGACCACGGATCACTGACCACTTCCTCAGACTGGGATTTGGAATATCAGATTGGTGAAATAGAGGCTGTTTCACTGACGATTGGCGGGTATGAATATCATCTGGAAACACGAACAGTCTCATCAAACGGAGATGATGTCGGTACGGTTGGTACATTAAGATATTGGATTGCCAATGCTGATGCCGGAGACGAAATCACATTTGATGCTGATTACACTATAACTTTAGGATCGCAGCTTACCATATCGCAAAACCTGACCATAACCGGCAGGGGTGCTGGAAATACAATCATTCAGGCTAATGCTAATCCTGAGACTGCAACATATAGGGTCTTCAACATTACCTCAGGAACTGTAACCATTGAAAACATGACCATCAGATATGGAAAAGAAGGCTCCGGTGGAGGAATATATGTCGCCCCTGACTCCACGGTTAGCGCTTTAAATCTCGAGAATGTTGTACTGAGCGGGAATTATGCGGTTTCCGCCGGAGCGGGACTGGCGGTGTGGGATGAAGATACCGCCATCACAATGACCGATTGCAGCGTGGAGAACAACGTTAATGGGTGCGGAATTTTTGTTCGAAATGCGTCAATGACCCTGGATAACAGCAGTGTTTCCGACAATGACGCCGGTGGCGCGGTTTCCGGTGGCATCAAACTGGAGGGAACCGCATCTTTGACCGTTAATTGTTCTACTATCAGCGGGAATACGGTATCCGGTCTGGGCGGCGGCATTGCCCTGGCGGATACGTCAGGTTTAACCCTCTCAAGTTCGACGGTCAGCGGTAATTCCGCAACCGGTGTTGGCGGCGGCATTGCCGTGTTGGGCACTACAGCGACCCTGACCATGACGAATGCCACCATTAGCGGGAATCTATCCGATACGCAGGGAGGAGGGGTTTTCACGGAAGGGACAACAACTATCAACAGCAGTACCATCTCAACTAACCATTCTGACAACAATGATGGGGGTGCGGAGCGTGGTGGAGGCATATATTCGGGTAATGGTGCGCTCACCGTCAGAAACAGCATCCTGGCCGACAATTATAATGGAAGCGGTACCGGCACGGGTGATGATTACTATTATGTGGGAGGGACCCTGAGCGATTCCGGTTACAATGTGGTTGGATATTCGAATGTTGCTGCTAATGCAACCGGTGGGTTTGACGCAACAACTGATATCCTTTACAATACTAAAAATGGACAGGCTGGCACATCATTTTCAAGTTGGACAACGGGTACTGGTGGCGGAACTGCCGTATCAGGAAGCTTAGGCCTTTCATCAACCCTTGCCGATAACGGCGGACCGACCCAGACCCTCGCACTTTCTTCGGGAAGTTTTGCTGACGGTGCGATTCCCTATTCCGCCGGATCAAATACTTTCAACAACTGTCCTGCCCTCGACCAGAGGTCATACTACCGCGCGTTTACCGGCAGTCGCGATATCGGCGCTTATGAATTAGATGGCGCAGCACCCGCAAACGGTGATTATATTTCAACAACAACCGGTAACTGGTCCGCCGTCGGGACATGGGATACATATAACGCCACTACAGGAATATGGGGAGATCCGTCAGCCAAGCCCACTTCCAGCAATAATGTTGTTGTCGCGGCGAATCATACTGTCACCGTTGACGGGACAGACACCGTAAACGCGCAGACAGTTTCACAGGGCGGCATATTAGCTGTAGGAGCTAATACCCTGACAGCCTCCGGCGCCGCTGATATTGACGGTACGCTATCTATTTCTACCGGAACAACTACCGTTACAGGCGCTTCCGATATTGACGGCACCCTGTCAATAACCGATACGGGAACATACGACGCGAACGGCACATTTGACGCCAGCAACGGGGCGGTAACCTTTACCGGCGCCGGAAATCTTAAGCTTGCGTCAACAGTTTCAAGCCTCGGAACTTTAACCGCCGGAAGCAGTACTGTTACATATGACGGTAGCTCCGGTCAGACAATTCCTGAAACCAATACATTTTACAATCTGAATGTCAATAATTCCGGGGGGGTGACCGTCAACGCCGATGCCACCGTAAACAACGGCCTGGGATTAACAAACGGCCTCGTAACCCTTGGCGACAACGATCTGACCCTTGGTGCGAGCGCTACGATTATCGGCACTCCGTCTGCGACCAATATGATTGTAACCAATGGAACAGGTGTATTGAAAAAGATGTTTTCCGGAACCGGCTCCTTTACCTTTCCCGTTGGGGACAACACGGGCACGGCGGAATACTCCCCGGCTACACTCAATTTCGCCAGCGGGACTTTTGCCGGAGGCGCCTATGCAGCCGTGAACACAACCAACACCAAACAGCCTAATAACACCAGCACCACCGATTATTTGAACCGCTACTGGTCGGTAACCCAAAGCGGGATAAGCTCGTTCTCCTGCGATACAACCTTCAACTATCTCGCGGCTGATGTGGCCGGCACGGAAGCCGACATCTACGGGGGCCAGTATAAAGACAGCGCCTGGACGGTCTTGAATGCGGTGGATGCCGCAAACAACAAGTTCCAAGCGACCGTCACCGGCTTCTCCGATTTCACCGGTGTGGAAGTCTCAACTCCCACCACTCAGGCGAGCAGCATCGGCTTCAGCAGCGTGGTCCAGACGCAAATGGCTGTGAGCTGGACCCGGGGAAACGGTGATAAGGTCCTCGTGGTAGCCCACCAGGGAAGCGCGGTGGATAGCAACCCGGTTAACGGAACCACCTACACGGCCAATGCGGCATTCGGCAGCGGTACTCAGATCGGCACGGGCAACTACGTGGTGTACAAGGGCACGGGGACCAGCGTGATCGTTACCGGCCTGACCGCGAATACTGCATATCATTTAAGGGCCTATGAGTTTAATGATGGGGGCGTTGAGGAACGGTATATTACCGGCACGGCAACCAGCAATCCAAACAACCAGACAACACTTCCCAACGCACCGGGTGCCCCCACAGCCACGGCCGCGACTTCCATTACCGGGACTGGCTTTTCCGCCAACTGGGATGCTGTATCGGGCGCTACGGGCTACAGGCTGGATGTGGCCACTGACAACGACTTTGTCGGTTTTGTAACCGGCTACAGCAACAAGGATGTGGGGAATGTGACCACCAGTTCCGTGACGGGACTAACTGGATCTACGACCTATTATTACCGGATAAGAGCTGAAAACACCGGTGGGACCGGCTGGGACTCCAACACCATTACCGCCACCACCCTGTCCGTTCCCACCAAAGTGGATCTGACCGGACCCACAAATGTTAATGCGGGGGCTGTATCCACCGTCTTTACCCTGACCAGTCAAGATGGAAGCGGAAATATGGCCAATGTGACCTCGGACACGGTCTTCAACCTTACCTCCAGCACCGCAGGGACGGCCACCTTTTACAGTGACGCGGCCGGGACATCGGTTATTACCCAGACAACCATCACCAACGGAACCAGCGCGGCAACATTTTATTACAAGGACACCAACGCCGGGACCCCCACATTAACGGCAGCCTGGAACAGCGGGGGTACGGACCTGGGATCCGATACCCTTCAGGTCACAGTTTCCCTGGCCTCAACCACACTGGCGACCAGTACCAGCGTTTCGTCTGCGTTCAGAGACTTTAAAGTGACGGTTACAAAGATAAGGATGGGCAACAGCGGGGCCTCCTGGGTTACGATCTTTTCAGGGACGGCAGAGCTTGATCTTGTGAATGGCGGGACGTTTCCCGGGATCAGCAACATCTCTTTGCCTGCGGGGACCTATAACCAGATAGAGGTGACCTTCAGAAATTCACTTCCCGTAACGGGCACGCTGACTTACAGCGGGACGGCCTATTATACAACTGCCGCAACGTTTGGGGGTGCAAGCAATGTTGCCAGTGATCCATCAAATGACCCCGGTAGCCAGACCGTGTTTACATTCAGAATCAGTGATTGGGGGGCGCTTGATGCGGATGTTACACAGACGTTCGATATCACCCCCATTACCGTTGATACATCAACAGACTACCAGCCGACCCTGAGGTTCACCATCAGCCAAACGTTTTTATTGAAGGGAACAGCGGATACGGTTTCAACCTACTACTTTGAACTGTCTCCACCGACGGTGAGTATTGTGGAGCCGTAAAGGAAGTGGTCAGGGGGTAGTGATCAGGGGGCAGAGGACAATGAATGAATTTGATAAATCAGAGGCCGTTTCCGTAAACAAGAGGGATTTCTGCAGGAAGGCGATCAAGCGATCTTCAGTGGCAGCAACGGTGGTTGTCGCGGGTTATCTTGCCTACAAAAAGCCTGCCATCAGGAGTTTCTTCGGGGCAAGCGATGCCTATGCGGCATCCACCACGACGGCCGGCAAGTTTACGCTCAAGGGAGACAGCAATTAAGAAGTCACCCGCCCTGCTATGATTCAACTTTTGTGTATTTGGAATATCCACAGACAACTGACAACGCCCGTTCCTAGAGAACCAAAAGAATGGCCCCCGTTGCTTCCTAAATTGTTAAAGTTTTTCCTTCGATATAGAGCGTGGTACACCTAACAATACCTCAGGCAGCCTTCCGTTGTGGGGGAGTAAGTCCTCGGCTCACTAATCGGTTCTCAAGCCCGTCAACATCGCTTTTCCAAATATTGGGCGGTCATACCATATATTGTGGTTCCTATTTTTTTGGAAAAACCTGCGTTATCTCCAACATACGTCACGCAGCCCAAACGTAAAGATTAGGAGTCATATCCACCATAGATAGCCAAATCGATTTTCGTTTCTTAGACTGTTTTCCAGTTCTTCTATTGGCATTGAAAAGCACACGAAAAGGGCGCCCATAGGGTGCAGATTAGTGCAAAATACGAGCGCCCTTGAAAAACTTATTATAATGATTTCAAATATTTACGTTTTCATTTCTTATCTCGCCTTCGGCACCATTTTTGAGAAATAGCCGCAATCCTAACGGGTTGCGGCTTTTCTTTTTTGGGTGGGTAGCATTCATCTATTTTTCCTTCGGGGAGGGAGTCATCATCATTTTACAAATTTTGCGTGAAAGGAAAAAGACCCAAGATGAAAAAATATTGCATTGCCTTTTTGCTTGATGGCCACGCTGTTTTTCAGTGTCAGTACTGCGCCATCTTATGCTGCGGAGGTCGATGTCTTAATCAATAAACTGGTTGAAAAAGGAATCCAAAACCTGGGCCAAAATACCAAAATGGGTGGAAAAAATACAGATGAAGGGAGACTTCCGTCTCCGCTATCAGTATCAGGATAAGGATCTGAACGCATGAATCACGTGATTTATGACGAAGTCAAGATAGCGATCAAACAGCAGCCGGATCGGGTGGCATATCTGCTTAACCTGTTATTGATTGCGCGCCATCTGGAGCGAATTGCGGATCATGCAACCAACATTTCCGAAGAGGTAATCTACATGATTGAAGGTAAGATTTTCAGACATCGAAAAGAGGATCTGAAATTCCAGGATCCCCCACAGCGCTAGCAATTGACCATTTTAACAAAAAACTTGCGGGATCGGGGGCCATCAAATTCACAATAGAAGATTTTCTGCCAGGTGCCCAGGGCCAGACGCCCCCCTTCCACCAGCACCGTCACCGAGCTGCCCATGATGGATGCCTTGATGTGGCTGTCGGAATTTCCTTCCATGTGTTGGTACCCGTCATGGGGCGGCACCAACTGTTTCAGCTTTTTGATGATGTCGGAACAGACCGCCGGGTCAGCCCCTTCATTGATGGTGATGCCCGAGGTGGTGTGAGGGACATAAGCCACGCAAAGCCCGTCCTTGACACCTGCTTTTTCGACTTCCTGCCGCACCAGGTGAGTGACATCCACCAGTTCAACCCGTGCAGTCGTTTTTACGGAAACCGTGATGGGCATGGGAATCTCCTTAACATGTTCGGAGGAAGGGAAATAATTTATGCGGCCTTTTTCTTTTCGATGGCCACATAATCCTCAAAGCCCTCTTCCTCCAGATACACGTTGATGGTTTCTTCCGCGGATGTGGTCCATGTACCGCCCGTGTAGTCCGGCGCAATGGGAAGCTCCCGGTAGTCCGCTCCCCGGTCTGCCAGAATGGCCAGTTCAATCTTTTTGGGGCGACCGTAATCCATCAGGGCATCCATGGCGGCACGGACGGTTCTTCCCGTGTAAAGCACATCATCGACCAGAATCAACCGTTTATCGTCAATGGAAAAGGGCAGTTCAGTTTTCCCCACGATGGGGACGGAACCGATCTTTGTCCAGTCATCCCGGTAAAGGGTAATATCCAGAATCCCCAAGGGCGGGGTCGGAGCACCTGATTCGGCCAGGGCTTTCTGAAGCCGTGCCGCCAGGAAGGCGCCGCCCGTGCGAATGCCGATGAGGATAATTTCTTTGTCGGAGCCGTATTTCGCGATGATCTGATCTGCAATTTCCTGAATATGTTGGATAATCTCTTCTTTACTCAGGATTGTTCCCGTTTTCATAACAGAACCCCACGATAATGAAAAAAATTACAGTAGCTAGCATAGGTTTATGGCCATGTCAATAAAATTATTGGCTTTTCAGGGCATGCAAGGAAATGTGTGACAAATTTCCCCCTATCCTGTACAAAGAATGGCATCGGCACATTCCAACAACACATATAATCGGACAAGGATTATTTCATAATATAAAGGAGAAGTTTTTTATGGAAACAAGTCAGGCCATTATGGCCTTTTCCCAGAGTGAAAAGGTCAAAACCAGCCTTATCTGCGCGTCTCAGTCTCTCCAACTGCTGACCGGGCTGCCTTTTCCCGAAAAAGAGGGGGCGCAAAAAGTAATCAGGATGAATATCGAGATGATGCGGCAGGAAATTCAGTTGGCAAGAAACCTTTCGGGAGACGAATCATGGGATGAGATTGAAAAAAGCATCGGCAAAGCTGTTGTCATGATCGACTCGGGTGTGGCCCCTGAATCGGTGGCGCATCTTACCCGGGCTTTGAGCCAGGTCACAAGCATCGGTCATCGCTCCATGACGGTTTTGAAGGAGAAGGGATTGCTTTAGCGGTTTTTTGTCTCGTTCCCATGCTCCGCGTGGGAACGCGCTTCCGGACGCTCCGCTGCTACATACAGTATATCGAAATAATGGGATATTTATTTAACGAGTTCGAATAATTTAAATTTTGAGGCTTTTTTATCAAAGGTAATAACAACCTCGCAACCATTTACTTTAGCAGAATGTGCAATTAACAAATCAGAAAGATCATATTTATTCCCTTGTGCGGAATGGACCAGTTGTTGTAACGCTGACTGCTGGTCAAATTTAAAAATTGGCATCAATAAAAGGTCACTTATAGAGTCTAAAAGTTCTGTCCTTGAGATATCATAGACAGATTCTAAAACCCAAATCATTTCTAAAACTACAAGTAGCGGCACAAATAGTTCTTTTTTTTCTGATTCAGCCTTTTTGAAAATTGAATATACTTTCTTTGCTTGCAGCTCGTCATCGCCAACTAAAAACCGAATTAAGATATTTGTATCTATGGCTTTCATTTGAATTTATCCCTCATTCGATTTCTAATCGCATCGCCCATAGCTTCAAGAGATACAGCTTTTCTGCCTGGTTTATGCAATTTGCAGAAAATGTCATCTACTTTTTTAGAAACTGGCCTGATGATCGCCTCTCTTTTCTCTGTAACAATGATCTCAATTTTATCACCGGTGTTTAATTTTAGAGCTTCCCTTATTATTTTTGGAATTGTAACTTGTCCTTTGGTGGTGAGAGTTGCTAACGCCATAATGCCCCCTTACTTAACATGTGATCTTACTTACACGTAAGGCATTAACGGCAAAATGTCAAGGAGCATTTTACTTACGATAGATTCTTACACGTTGAAAAGGAGAGAATCCGAATTCTCTACGGTTGCGAATCCGGCAGCAGGGCTTGAGATTTTCAGCGGTACTTCTCCCGAACTTGGGAAACCAACCGTTTCAAACGGGGGATTTGGCGTTTCCGAGTGTCATCCCAGCAAGGGAGAAGCGAATTATTATGAAACAAGGGCTCCGATGGTAGATCATAGGATGAGGTGTCCACCGCCTTTTCCCAGAGCCGGGTATGGGGAATGGGTGAATATTCTGAAAGGTAGGGGATGGCGCCGCAGCGGTCCGCATGATGGATGGTTTCGGCCACGGCATCCGGGGATTGCCCGGGCAATCCCATCATGATGTAAGCACCGATTTGCCTGGGATGAAACCCGGCATTTCGCAGGTGATCCATGGCATGGGAAAAATCGCCTTTTGATATCTTCTTGTCCAGGTCCCAGCGTTTGCTGCCATCGGACGTCTCCAGGCCCAGTCGAATGGTTTGAAACCCGGTTTGATGAAGAAGCCCGGCAATGGGTTTCGTAATTTCCCTCACATGGATGGCATTCGGGGTATGAAATCTGAGATGAAGATTGAGGCGGGCAATACGCTCAAGGAGTACCTCCGTGTGGGTATTGGATGACACCAGCAATGCGTCGTCGTAAAAAGCAAAATCCCGAATGCCCCATTTTTTGTGCCAGAAAAGGATTTCCGCCAGAGTTTCGTCCGGGTCGCTCTGGATAAATTCGGGAAAAAGGAAGTGGCTGGCGCAATAATGGCACCGGTAGGGACAACCGGTGGATGTCATGAGGCAGATGTAGTGGATCCTGCGTAACAGGTCAAAGGCGGGATAATGGGGTTTGGTGTCATCCGGCATTTCACCGGGAATGGAAATCCCGTAATCTTTCAGGGTTTCATATACGGCGGGATTGCCTTGCTCTGAAACAACCCGATCCGCTTCCGAGTATCGGATGGCGTGGTCCCGGCACAGCCTGGCATAACCGCCACCTAAAATGACCGGAACCTCCGGGTGTATTTTTCGGGAGCGCCGGATGGCTTCGAAAACACCGGGATACCAGTAGGTCATAAGGGACGTCACCAGGATGGCCGAAGGATTCTTGACCCGCCTCACGGCTTCCTCAAAGATCTCCGGTAACAGCCCGTAACGGCTGTAGGGCCGATCGGTTCCTTTAAGGGCGTTTGGTTTCGGGACGATTTGACGCCAGAATTTCCCGGTGCCGTATTGCCGCCTCGTGGGCGGCTTGAGCGTTGACTGTTCAATCATGGCGGGGTGGTCCACATCCATGCAGTCGATGAGGTGGATGTCAAAACCCTTTCGCCTGAGATCCGTTGCCAGAGACAGAAGCCCCAGCGGCTTACTCCAAAGATCGTAGGCCGCAAAATCATAAATCCAGGGGTTGATGAGAATCAGTGACGGTTTCATGGAGGATCGTGAACCCATTTAGAAGTTAGCTGTAACAAGGAGAATCATAACGTCATGAGAGCTGTGGTACAGAGGGTAAGAGAGTCCAGGGTGGAAGTCAAGAACCGCGTGGTGGGGCAGATCGGTCCGGGATTGCTGATCCTGCTGGGCGTGGGACAGGATGATACGTTAAAAGACTGCGAATACCTGGCCAACAAGATTTCACATTTGAGAATTTTTTCCGATGAGAAGGGTTTCATGAACCTTTCGCTTCTGGATACAAAGGGCGCCGCCCTGGTGGTTTCGCAGTTTACCCTCTGGGGGGATTGCCGGAAAGGCCGCAGACCTTCATTTGTGAAAGCCGCACCCCCGGAACCCGCCAGAGACTTATATGAACATTTCGTGGAATTGCTGAAACAAAAGGGGCTTACCGTTGCCACGGGAATGTTTCAGGAAATGATGGACGTTCATCTAATCAACGACGGTCCCGTAACCTTGATGCTGGACAGCGCCAGGGCCTTTTAGCCTTTCAATCCAGGTCCAGCTCCTTTTCAAGGACGGCAATCTGTTTTTCGATTTCCTTACGCTCTTTTGCGTTGACCGGTGCTTCCTTCAGACGCAGTTTTAACCCCAGCAGCGCCATACTTTTTCGATATTCCTGACAATTGACTTTCATTTCGTCCGGCAGGCACGTAGGCCTGTTATCGGGCAGGCACGGGGGCCTGCCCCTACGTTTTGTTTTCTAATCCAACGCCAGGAAGGTATTGGGATCCAGCCTTACGCTGATGTCGGGATTCCCGGGTTTGTCATGGTCTTTGAGCAGCCGCAGAAAAACGCCGGATGGCTCGGGGACAAGTTGGATAACAATGCTCAACAGATCATCAATGGCAGCGATTGGGTGGGGAATACCCCGTTCATTGGTTTCGGTAATGTGGCGGTGGGAAAGTGCTGACAGCCATATATCCGCCCCGAAAGCCCGGCCCGTTTTTCTGAGGCCTTCAAGCATGTCTCTTCCTGCTTTTTCAAAATCAAGGCCGTCAATAATGATGGTGTTGGGTCTGAAATCCAACCGTTCGGCCAGGTTTTTCAAGTTGGCTTCCAGACGACCCAGCTCAAAACTCTGGTTCAGGTAAGCCAGGATCATACGATTCCGATCGATGCGCATGCGGTACTCGTCATCATCCGGCAGGTTCAGGGCTTTCAGCAGATCATAATAGATGACATTATAATAAGCCGTTACCTTTTCGGGACCCTCTTCAAGAGAAACATGGATCAGTTTTTCCCCCCGAAAGATTCTGTCCAGAGCGATATGAATCAGGCAGGCGGTTTTGCCGACGCCTGCACGCGCAATCAAAACCCCCAGGTTTCCCGGCCCCAAGCCCCGGCGTGATGATTGTTCAAGAATTTTTAGCGGGCTGACGGATATAAAATCTTTCACGATTTCCCACCTCCTTTTGAGTTTTTCTTTGCGTTATTTACGAGCTCTTCTGAAAGGGATTCGGGAAGCTTGGCGTATTTGGAAAATTCCATGGTGAATTCGGCCTTTCCCTGGGTCAGGGATCTGAGGGTTGTGGCGTAACCGAACATTTCAGCCAGGGGGACTTCCGCTTCTATGGTGGAGTCAGCGCCGTCTTCCGTGTTGCTGATAATCATCCCACGCCGCTGGTTGATGGAACCCATGACATTGCCCTGAAACTCGGATGGACCTTCCACTGAGACCTTCATGATGGGTTCTAAAACCACGGGCTTTGCTTTCATGTAAGCCTGCTTGAAGGCGCCCTTGGCAGCCTGGGCAAAGGCCATTTCAGAGGAATCCACGCTGTGGCTTTTGCCGTCGTTGACGGTAATTTTCATTCCCAGCACCGGAAACCCGATGAGCTTTCCTTTGGTCAGGCAGGATTGCAATCCCTTATCCACGGCGGAAATGTATTCGGTGGGGATGGACCCGCCCTTGATGGCGTTGATAAATTCGTATTCACCCGCTTCGGAAGGTTCCATGAATCCCGCAACACGTCCGAACTGTCCTGAACCGCCCGTCTGTTTTTTGTGAATGTAATCAAAGGGCGCATGGCATGTGATGGCTTCCCGGTAGGCCACCTGGGGCATGCCGGTTACCACGCTCGCCTGAAATTCCCGCTTCATCCTCTCCACATAGACTTCCAGGTGGAGCTCCCCCATTCCGGAGATAATGGTTTCATTCGATTCAGGATCCACATGGGACCGAAACGTGGGGTCTTCCCGGGTAAAGCGGCCCAGGGCCTTGCTCATGTTGTTCTGGCTCTTGTTGTCTTCAGGGGTGATGCTTATGGATATGACCGGCTCCGGCACAAACATGGAGCTCATGCTAACGTTCATTTTACCGTCGGTAAAGGTATCTCCGGACGAGCAGTTAACACCGAACAGCGCCACAATATCGCCGGCACGGGCCGACGTAAGATCCTCCATCTGATCCGCGTGCATGCGAACCAGACGCCCCACCTTGAGCTTCCTGCCGGTCCGGGTAATCACCAGATCATCCCCTTTTTTAATGGCGCCCTGATAGACCCTGAGGTACGTCAACTGACCATAAGGGGTCACTTCCAGTTTGAAAGCAATGGCAACCAGGGGCAATTCGGGGTCGGTTTCAAGGGCCACCTCTTCCTCATCCCGGTCTAGATCAAGGGCCGTATTGGTAATGTCCGCCGGGTCGGGAAGATACCGGTTGATGGCGTCCAGTACTGTTTGAACCCCGATATTCTTGTAAGCGCTTCCCAGAAACACCGGGGTCAGCAGTCGCGAAATGGTTCCCTTCCGCACCGCTTCAAAAATCAGTTCTTCGGTGACTGCCTCTTCAAATATGGCCTCCATCAATTCGTCCGAAAACATTGAGGCGGCATCCAGCAATTCTTCTCTTCGGGCCAGCGCTTCCGCCATGAGATAATCCGGGATATCATCCGTCCTGATCTTTTCCCCGTTCGGGCCTTCAAAGTAGAGGGCCTTCATGGCAGCCAGATCCACCACACCTTTGAAATCGGATTCCAAACCGATGGGGATCTGCATCAAAACGGCGTTCTGGTTCAGTTTCTCGCGAAGCTGGCCCACCACCTTATGGGGGTCTGCCCCGGACCGGTCGCACTTGTTGATAAATGCGATTCGAGGGACTTCGTATCGCTTCATCTGCCGGTCCACGGTGATGGATTGGGACTGAACACCGCCCACGGAACATAGGATGAGGATGGCGCCGTCCATGACCCTTAAAGCCCGCTCCACCTCAATGGTGAAATCCACATGACCGGGCGTGTCAATGATATTGATTTTGTGTCCCTTCCATTCACAATGGGTGGCGGCAGACGCGATGGTGATGCCCCGCTCCCGTTCCAGTTCCATGGAGTCCATGGTGGCGCCCACGCCGTCTTTTCCTTTGACTTCATGTATGGCAAAGATTCGATCGGTGTAAAACAGGATTCTTTCGGTCAGAGTGGTTTTACCCGAATCAATGTGAGCACTGATACCGATGTTTCTTAAATTGCTAATCTCATTTTCCATAAGGTTCCAACTCTATTTGTGTTCCGACAAAAAAAGAGGATCTGCTCCCGCAGACCCTCTTTTCCGTGTCAAATTGCGGTTTGAAGGTTTAGAAGGGATAGGCCTCCAAATCAATGATCCGGTCTGCAATCTCCCGTTTCAAACTCACGGCGTCGATGGGTTGATAACGGGCCAGCTTCTTGATGCCTGCCAGCTGTGTTCGGAGCATGTCGCCCTCTTCAACATAGGCAATAATCTGTTTGGCCCAGCTTTCAATTTTGGGAATTGCCTCGTCAACATACACTTTGACAGCATCGATTTGATATTTTGCCTTTTCTTCTCCCACTTTGTCAATGATCTTGAGAGTTCTTAAAAGACCGCTTTCCATGGCAAATATCTCAATAATGATATCGGCCACCTTGCCGAGCACTTCCTGCTCTCTGGCCAGGTTCTGCTGGAATTTCATTGCGGCGCCGCCGGCCACCATCAGCGCGATCTTTTTGGCCATTCTAATCATGTGTTCCTGAAGTGCAAGGGGGGTATCGGGTAATTGTACGGAAAGGGGCGAATAGCCCATGAGAAAGCCCGCAATGCCTTGCGCTTCCTGCAACAGGTTTAGGCGGCCTTTCATGGCCCGCTGCAACAAGGTGCCGGGGATCAGCATGCGGTTGATTTCGTTGGTGCCTTCCCAGATTCGGTTGATTCGGGAGTCTCGGTAATAGCGCTCTGCGGGGTATTCCGCGCAAAAGCCGTATCCGCCGAGGATCTGAACATATTCGTCCACACAGAAATCAAGGGTCTCGGAACCGTAAACCTTGGCGATGGAGCATTCCGCCGCATATTCTTCGATGGCTTTGGCATTTTCTTCGCCACTTTTCTTGGCCTCTGCACTCAGGGTACCCAGTTTATCGTCAAACATGCCGGCCAGCCGGTACATGACGCTGTCACTCATGTAGCCCTTGACCGCCATGTCGGCCAGTTTGGTTTTGATGAGACCGAAACTACTGATGGGCACTTTAAATTGAATGCGGCCGTTGGCGTACTTGACCGATTCCGTGACGCAGCCCTTGCAGCCGCCCACTGAAGCAGCACCCAGTTTCCAACGTCCGATGTTTAAAATATTAAAGGCGATTTTGTGGCCTTTACCAATTTCAAAAAGAACATTTTCCACGGGAACTTCCGCGTCTTCCAGGATCACGGGGCGCGTGGAGGAGCCATGGGCTCCCATCTTCTTTTCTTCCTTGCCCGTTGAGACACCCTTGAAATCCTTTTCGACGATAAAACCGGTGAACTGTTCTCCATCCACTTTGGCATAGACAATGAAGCTGCTGGCCCACCCCGCGTTGGTGATAAACATCTTTTCACCGTTAAGTATATAGTTCTTTCCATCCTCGGAGAGGACGGCCTTGGTCCTGGCATTCAGCGCATCCGATCCCGCACCTGGTTCTGTCAAGCAGTAAGCGCCGCACCATTCGCCGCTGGCCAGTTTGGGCAGGTATTTCTGCTTCTGTTCTTCACTGCCGAAGTAGACGATGGGCAGGCTTCCGATGCCCGTATGGGCGCCATAGACCACGGCAAAGGAACCGGCGACACCCAGTGCCTCGGTGACGATCGTGGTGCTCACCTTGTCCAGCCCCATGCCGCCGTATTCTTCCGGAACATCCGTTCCCAATAGACCCAGTTCCCCGGCTTTTGACAGAAGGGAAAGGGTGAGGTCATGATCTTTTTCTTCCAATTGATTGACGTTGGGTTTGATTTCTTTCTCCAGGAAATCCTTCGCCATATCCATAATCATACGATGTTCTTCCGTGAAATCTTCAGGCGTAAACACCTCTTCGGGGGTTGCTTCCGTAATCAGGAATTCTCCGCCGACAAAAATCTTTTCTTCCGCCATTTTTTTACTCCTTTCACCATAAGAGTGATCGTTAAACACTCAATTTAATAATCTTCCACCTCAAAGAGACCGGCTGCACCCATTCCAAAACCGATACACATGGAGACCAGCCCCCATCGGGCTTTTCGCTCCTGCATTTCATAGATCAACTGGGTGGTCAGTTTGGCCCCCGTACATCCCAGAGGGTGCCCCAGAGCAATGGCGCCGCCGTTGACGTTGGTGATATCTTCGTTAATGCCCAGTTCATTGATGCAATAGATGGCCTGGGCTGCAAAGGCTTCGTTCAATTCGATTAAGTCAATCTGGCTCATCTCCATGCCGGCCAGCTTGAGTGCCCTTGGAATGGCGACCGCCGGACCGACCCCCATGACTTCGGGGTCGCATCCTTCCACCGCATGGTACCTGAAGGTGGCCATGGGCTTAAGGCCCAACTCCTTGGCCTTCTCCTTGTTCATGAGCAACACTGCAGCCGCCGCATCACTGGTCTGTGAAGAATTTCCGGCGGTGACGCTTCCACCCGGTTTGAAAGCTGCCGGGATTTTGCCGATGCCCTCTTTTGTGGTTCCCGGGCGCATCCCTTCGTCCTGATCAAAAATAAACGCTTCGTATTCAAACCTGCCATTGGGCAATTGTTTCTGCTTTTTAACTTTTATGGGTACGATCTGGCTTTTGAAACGCCCTTCTTTAATGGCCTTTTCCGCTTTCTGCTGGCTTTTGGCACCAAACGCGTCCTGTTCATCCCGACCGATATTGAACCGTTCCGCCACATTTTCAGCCGTCAAACCCATACCCGTAAAGGCTTCCGGTCTTGTGTCCACCAAAGCGGGATTGGGGTACATCATGCTGCCCCCCATGGGGATCTGGCTCATGCTCTCAACACCGCCGGCAACCACCACATCGGCAAATCCGCACATGATTTTTTCGGCGGCAATGGCAATGGCCTGAAGACCGGAAGAACAGAACCGGTTGACGGTCATGCCGGGAATACGGTCCGGCCACCCCATACTCATAACCAGGACCCTGCCCAGGTTCAACCCCTGGACGGACTCGGGGAATGTACACCCGATCACCACATCGTCGATGACCATCGGGTCCAGATCATTGGCCCGTTTCATTAAATCTTCCAAAACAGCGCAGCCCATCGCCTCGGGACGGGTATTTTTCAATATTCCTCGAGGGGCCTTTCCCGCTGCCGTCCTGCAGGCGGCAACCACTACAGCTTCTTTCATCATATTGTCCTCCCCTGTCATTGATCAGTTATCAGCCGTTAAATATCCTTTATTAAAGTTCTATGGACAGTATTTAGTTCCTGAGCGGTTTCCCGGTAGTCAGCATATGCTGTATCCTGGCCTGGGTGTTGGGATCGCCCAGCAGGCTCAGAAAAGCTTCCCGTTCCAAATCAAGGAGGTACTGTTCGGTGACCACCGTGTTTTCCTGGACAGCGCCGCCGCAAAGGATATATCCGATTTTATTGGATACGGTCACATCGTGGTCCGTAATGTAGTTCTGTTCATGCATGGTCCAGAGACCCAATTTGATCATGGCATAGGTATTTTCCCCCGGAACCCGCAGATCATCCCTCGGCCTTGAAGGCGTGTACCCTTCCATATTCATGGCCAACACCGTATTTTTGGCATCCTGGATCTGGTAATCGCGGTTCACCGTCATTTTGTCCGTATCTTTTAAGAGGCCCATTTGCACGGCTTCCGGTCCGGAGGTAGCCACTTTGGCCATGGCAATGGTTTCAAAGGCTCTGGCGATAAAGGGCATCAGTTCAATCTGCTTGGGATACAAGCCGCCTCTTTTCACTTCAAAGAGGTGGTCCGTGTTGCGAATAAACAACTCCTTGGTGCCCCCGCCCGCCGGAACCAGGCCCACGCCCGCTTCCACAAGGCCCATATAGGTTTCTGCGGCAAAACGCACCCGGTCGGAAGCCAGGCAAATTTCACACCCCCCCCCCAGAGCTAGGCCCGCCGGGGCCGCCACGACCGGTTTGTCTAGGTATTTCAGTTTCATAAGGGAATCCTGAAACACTTTTATCATCCACTCCAGATCATCCCATTCCTCTTCCTGGGCTGTAAACAGGATCAGCGGCAGATTGGCGCCGGCGGAAAAGTTCGTGCCGTGGTTGGCAATGACTAAGCCCTCAAAGTCGCTGCTGATAATATCAACTGACTTCATAACCATGCTGACAATGTCGTCGCCCATGGCATTCATTTTGGTGTGGAATTCCAGACAGGCCACTCCGTCGCCCAAGTCAATGAGAGACGCCCCCGTATTTTCCTCAACGATTTTGTTCTGCTCTTTTAGTGAGGACAGGAGAATAATGCCGGGTTTTACCGGCACTTCCTGGTACGCTTTGGAGCCAATATCGTAGAAATAAAGGTTACCGGCCTCTTTCTTATAGAACGTTTCTTTGCCGCCCTCGAGCATCTCCGTCACCCACGCGGGGATTTCATAACCGGCTTCTTTCATTTTGGCCACGGATTTTGCGAGTCCGATGGCATCCCAAGCCTCAAAGGGACCCAATTTCCTGGCAAATCCCCATTTCAGAGCGTTGTCCACGTTTACGATGTCGTCCGCGATTTCAGGAATGCGGTTAGCGGCATAGATGAGGGTTTCACTGAGCGTCTTGAAAGTGAATACACCTGCCTGATCTTTAGCGTAGTAGAGGGATTTAATTTTATTGCCCACGCCGGATACATTTTTGGCCGCCTCAAGAGACGCCATTTTCACCTTTTCCCGGGGGGTGTGTTCGAGCGTATTGTAATCCAGGGACAGGATCACCCGCTTGCCGTCAGCATCCTTGCTTTTTTTGTAGAACCCCTGCCGGGTCTTTTCACCCAAAAAGCCCTTTTCAAGCATCTTTTTGATGAATTCAGGGGCTTGAAATACTTCCCGTTTTTCGTCATCGGGAGAGCCGTCGTATACATTGTCGGCCACATGAAGCAGCGTATCCAGACCCACCAGGTCAGCGGTCCTGAAGGAAGCGCTTTTGGGGTTTCCCACGATGGGCCCCGTCAGTTTGTCAATGGCTTCCACGGAGAGTCCCATTTCCATCATGGCGTTGATGGCCGCGAACATGCTGAAGGTGCCGACCCGGTTGGCCACAAAATTGGGGGTATCCTTGGCATAAACAATGCCCTTGCCCAGCTTTTTTTCACAGACCTCAGCCAGCGTTTCCACCACCTCGGGAAGGGTGTCCGGACCGGGCACGATTTCCAGAAGCTTCATGTAACGCGGGGGATTAAAAAAATGGGTGATGGCGAAATATTTCTGGAAGTTTTCCGAACGGCCTTCGCACATCTCTTTCGCCGGTATGCCGGAGGTGTTGGAGGTAATAATGGTGCCGGGTGTTAATACGGATTCAACCTTTTCAAAAACCGCTCGTTTGATGTCCAGCCGTTCGACCACCACTTCAATAATCCAGTCCACGTCCTTCAACAGGGCGAGATCGTCTTCCAGGTTGCCGATGGTGATCAATTTGGCATTTTCCGGAATGTAAAAGGAGGCGGGTTTAGACTTCAGCGCAATGTTCAGACCGTTGTTGCCGAATTTGTTCCTGAAACCCATTCCATCCGGTGTAAGTCCCTTTTTCTTGTCGTCGTCCGTGAATTCCGGGGGAACAATGTCGAGCAAAACGGTTTCGATGCCCACATTGGCTAACTGGGCGGCGATGGTGGCCCCCATTACCCCTGCACCAATGACGCCGGCCCTATTCATTCTTTTGTCCATAGACACCTCCCTATAACGTGTTCGTATATTTAAATCGCGCTTCAAACGGATTCCCCACAAAAAGCCGCTTCGTGAAAACATGAATGAACTGTCATTCATTTTTGGAAGCTAATATGGTTGAGGGGTGAAGTCAAGCTTTTTTTGAAAGTTGTCTTTTTTCAATTTGCCATGGTATCTTACACGCCAGATGAATGGTATCCATGAAACGTTTATCAGAATCACTGAGAAGGGGGACCGCTATTGTCAATCTCACCGGAAAGTCAGGGGCCAAAGGTATATGGTGTTCATGAGCTCACCGAAGAAATAAGAGAGCTCCTTGAGGGAAACCTTGATTTTGTGTGGGTTGAAGGGGAGATATCCAATTTCAGCGCACCGAGATCCGGCCATTACTATATGGTGCTCAAAGACGAAAACGCTCAGATCCGGGCGGTCATGTTTCGAGTTCAGGCACGATATTTGAAATTCCTCCCGGAGAACGGCACCAAGGTCATTGCCCAGGGAAGGGTGGGGGTTTACGCCCCCAGGGGAGAATACCAGCTGATCCTGGACTATCTGGAGCCCATCGGCGTGGGCGCTCTGGCCCTGGCCTTTGATCAGGTCAAAAACAAACTGGCAAAACAGGGCGTTTTTGATAAGGAGGTTAAAAGACCCCTGCCCTTCCTGCCCAAGCGGATCGCCTTGATCACATCGCCCACGGGTGCCGCGGTACGGGATTTTGTAAATGTCATTCAACGCCGGTTTGCCAATCTGGAAATCAGCATCCTCCCCGTTCGGGTTCAAGGAGAACAGGCCTGTGGAGATATGATCAAAGCCCTTGAGGCGGTTAACCGCGACCTCCATGTGGATGTGATCGTTTTGACCCGGGGCGGCGGATCACTGGAGGATTTGTGGGCCTTTAATGAGGAAGCGCTGGCCCTCGCCATCAGGCGCTCCCGCATACCGGTGGTGTCGGCCGTGGGGCATGAGATCGATGTGACCATCTGCGATCTGGCATCCGATTTCAGGGCCCCGACCCCATCGGCTGCCGCCGAACTGATGGTATCGGAAAAGGAAGCCCTAAAAAAGCGCTTAGATGATTTGCAATCCCGATTGGTGGCCATGATGGGGCAGCATCAAAGCCATGGCAAGCAGGTTCTGGAAAAACTGAAAAACCGCCTTCAAGACCCGAGAAAACGACTGGCCGATGCCTGGATTCACTTGGATGATTTGCAACAGCGACTATTCCGCTTGATGCGCCTGGTTCTTCACCACAACCGCATGGCCCTGGGCGAGAAATTAAATGCCCTGCGGATCCATTCTCCCCAAGGCATGATCGCTTCGGCCAGACAAAATCTCGATTTTCAAAGGACCTCCCTCGTCCGAGCCACTGAAGCAAAACTTCGGGCGCTTCAAATGGATCTCATTCTGCTGGAAAAAGGCTTGGGGGACCTGAACCCCATGGCGATTTTGAACAGGGGATACAGCATTGCATTTCACCTGCCGGAGAAACGAATTTTAAAAGAGACTTCCAATGTGCATCAGGGGGATCAGGTTATGGTTCTGCTGGGGGATGGACGGTTAACGTGCCGCGTGGAAACTGCCGAACCGGGTTCAGGGCTTTCTCTAAAGGATTTGATATGATGGAAACAGGGTTACGCTGGACCAGAACCCATTGTGCCAGAATGGACCACGGCGGGTGCGCCATTTTAGTGGGGACAAAAGACAACCGGATTGTCAAAATAAGGGGAGACCGGAATGGTTTTCTCAACAAAGGCTACATCTGTCCCAAGGGATTGGCCTCTTGGGAGCGCCTCACCCATCCGGACCGCCTGAAACATCCACTGAAGCGAAAGGGGAAAAGAGGTGGGGGAGAATGGGAAAACATTTCCTGGGGAAAGGCCACCGAGACCATCGCAAAGCGTTTTCTTGAAATCAAGGAAGAATACGGCGCCAAAGGGGTTGCGTTCTGTCAGGGGATGCCCAAGGGCATGGAACACTTTGTTCTGATTCGGCTTGCCAATCTGTTCGGTTCCCCCAATGTGGTGGCGGTGCAGGATGTCTGTCACGCCCCCCGGGAAGTGACCGGGATGCATACCTGCGGTTTTTACCCCGTGGTGGATTTTCACCACCAGAGCAAAACCGTCCTGGTATGGGGCAGTAATCCCACCCACACCCATGAAGAGGGGGAGATCAGCAGCCTGCTCCTGGATCAGTTGAAACAGGGAACCCGGTTGATCGTCATCGACCCCCGAAAAACCGATCTGGCCAAAAGGGCACAGGTCTGGCTTCAGCCCCGGCCCGCCACGGACCATTTTCTAGCCCTCGCATTTTTAAATGTTATTATTGAAGAAAATCTCTTTGACAGGCGTTTTGTGGAAGCCTGGACCCACGGGTTTGATGATCTGGCAGGTCATGTCAGGAATTTCGCCCCTGAAAAAGTGAGCGACACCGCTTGGGTTGAACCGGATCTCGTTCGAAACGCCGCACGGTTATATGCAAAAAGTCATCCTGCCGCCATTCACTGGGGAAACGCTCTGGAGCAGAACTCCCATACCTTTGATACCGCAAGGGCCATCATTTGCCTTATGGCCCTGTGCGGCAACCTGGATATTCCCGGTGGGAACATTCAGGCCAATGAACCCGGGATATTGCCCCTGGGGAAGTACGTACGGGCGGATCTTTTGCCCGGCAAACGGAAAGAGATGATCCACGCAGCCCACGGGACCATTCCCAGGCTCATGACGGTTCCACCGGCTTTTTTCAGAAAAGCCGTCCTGGAACAAAACCCCTATCCGGTGAAAGGCGCCTATGTTCAGTGTGCAAACCCGGTTATGGCCTATGCCGACAGCAACCTGACCTTTGAAGCCCTGAACCATCTCGATTTTCTGGCAGTGAGCGATCTTTTCATGACCCCCACCGCGGCGCTTGCGGACATTGTACTTCCCGCCGCCACAAGCTTCGAATTTGACGACATCGGGCATTACGGGCTGGGGCACGGTTATGTTCTGGCTCGGCCGAAGGTGGTTGATCCGCCCGAAGCGTGTCGCCCCGATATTCAAATCTTAAATGATCTGGGGTTGGCCATGACCCCAAAGGAGCACTGGTTTGATGATTATCATGAACTTGTTGAAATGGTGGTGAAACCGAGCGGCCTGACTTTCCAAGCCTTTGCCGAGCGGGGATATCTGAAAGGGAAAGAACAGTTCAAGAAATATGAAACCAAAGGGTTCAGGACCCCCACGGGCAAGGTGGAACTGCTCCTGAGCACGGCCGAAAAGTTCAAGCTTAAGCCTTTGCCGGAAGCCTGTCGCTTGCCTCGGGACGATCCGGACTATCCGCTGGTTTTGACCAGCTGCAAAGACCGGTTTTACCTCCATTCCGCCTACCGATGGGTAAAAACATTGCGGGAAAAAAGCCCTGAACCGGTGGTGGAAATTCATCCGGAAACCGCCGCTGTCCAAGGAATTCAAGAGGGTGATGCGGTCAGGATTGAAACCCGGACGGGCCAAATCCGCCAGACAGCCCGGCTGACCCCCCATATTCACCCGCGCGTGATCAGTGCCGCCTATGGCTGGTGGTTCCCGGAAGAAGATATTGGGGAGAAGGACAACTGGCGCCGGGCCAATTTCAACATGCTCACCTCCACCCATGACCTGGGGCGGGAATTCGGCACCCCCAACCTCAAAGGGATTGGCTGTCGGATAAGCCTGGCAGTTCCTTAAAGGTAAAGCCCGGGAGTCTTTGTTGGACCTTGGATCAACATTTCATCCATTTGATAAATCATCCCCCCCGATGGCATAGACAGCGGGCCAAGACTTAAGATGGTTCCAAATAGAAGATTAGAACCAGCATCCTTCGGTTTCCCTGACCGCAAAAATGCATGCCCAGAAGCTGTTGGTCCCAGGGGCCGAAGCCAGTGATAATATAGGAATCGCGGCGTTTTGTAACAAATGCCAATCGGGGGAGACACCACTAGATGTTGGGGTTTATAAGCATGATCTGAAGAGCACTCCTAATCATACAGCAGACCAGGTATGTGGCTCATAGGTCAACCCGGTAGTCTCTTGATGTATGTTGGAGATATACCCGGTTTCTCCAAGAGTACGGGAACCACAATATATGGTATGACCGCTCAATATTGGAAAAGCGTTGTTGTCGGGTTTGATAACCACTTAGTGAGCCCCACACTTACTCTCCCACAACGGAAGGCTGCCAGAGGCATTGTTCTGTGGGATGGAAATTGCTTGACGGAAGTATAATATAGGTATTGTTGGATTCAAAAAAACACATCATTTGAGAGATAATCTCGACTTTGTAGCAAAAAATGATAATGGCTATGGAAAACTACGGTCCAGTTACATTAACGGTTACCCAGTCATAATATATGGAATCCATATCAAGTGATCCGTTCATTTTCAGATCGACCCCGAAATAGAAAGTGTGGGTGCCTACTGATAAATCGGACGTGTTTAAAAGGGTTGTCGTGCCGAGGTTGAATAAAGGCCCTTGAAGTGTCGGCAAGAGACCAGAAACCATCGAACCCTTGGATAGATCATAGTAAAAGTTCCCTGAGGGGGTCAATTCTACTACCCACCAGTCAGCATTATTATTTACATAAATGCTAGGATAGAGTTTAACATCGACGCTTACAGAGCTACCATAGGAAACGGTGACGAGACTATCTTGATTGTTTGCCTTTATGTCGGGAAGAGGCGTCCCTGCTGGTGGCATATAAGTCAAAACAATGTCATTGCCTTTGATCTCTAACGGTAACGGCTCAGTGCCATAAACATACTTGTCAAAGAATTCTTGAAAATTCCTGCCCGTCAAACTGTCCAAGGCCGTAATGAACGTCGAGTAATCATTGCTGTAACCTTCCTTGAACATACCATACAGCTTCACAAATAAATCGATAACTTCAGATTCCCCATTGCTGGTTTCTTTTATGATCTCGTTCAGGGTGTAAAATACGAGGGCTCCTTTTATGTAAGCTATCATTTTTGTTACATAATCACTATGTATAAAAGCCTCAAAATCTTTCAGGGCATAATCGTTTACACTACCTACAATTTCATTTTGATAACACTCCAAATGCGCCAAAAATTCTCTTTTCGCTTCATTTGCGTCTAATATGCCAACTTTGTTTAACATTACAATTTGATAATAGACCGCAATTCCTTCAACTGGCCACCAATCGTTAATAAAACCAACTATAGTTGCATGACATATTTGATGTACTGGGGCAACAGTTAGGGCATCACCATTTTGGGTCCAGCGGAGATAAGCCCCACCACATTCGGATGGGCTGTTTCTAAAAATAGGACTCCAATTGTCGCCAACGGCGTTGAACCCATAAGTTCCGCCTATTCCTTCACTAAGAGGTCCCCAATTACCTTCTTCTGAAGGGAGAACGATGTAAAGGGTTGCAGGAAGTAAAGAATCCAAGTGGGCCGTAACCGCTTTCATAAAATAAGCATAAGAGGCTTTGGCCAATTCAAAATTATATGTACAGTCAGTATTATATCCTAGCATGTAAAAAGTATGATCACCGTAATGTAGCGTTTCTACGTTTGAAAAGTTGCCCCAAGCAAAAGGAGCAATTAAAATCTGAGGATGTACCCCATTTTCAACAAGTTTTATCACCCTGCCAGATTCCTTTGTAAACGGCGAGTAAACTGGCATTACATCGGGAACATCAAATGTCAGATTAACTTCATCATAAGCATTCACTACACTTACTTGAGGAAAAGAGCCCCATATATCGAAAACTCCAATGTCCTTATTACAATAGCCTGACCCAAAATGGTCCGCAGTTGGATGTACAGTGTAACCGTATATCGCTTCTCCTACCCCTTTGAATTCATAGGTTATCTTATTACCGGAGCTGTCGAACGCACATTCTCCATTAGGAGATTCTACAAACGGTGTTATGAAACCATTCCTTGGAGTTCCGTAATCTGGAAATTCAAATACTCGAGTAGTTCCCTCGGTCAACGTTTCACGGAATTCTATCTTGAACATTCTATTGTTCATGTCTTCTTGCGATGCCCGCAGGTAAACCTCTAATTTTCCACCTACGGGAATAGGAGTGGAACAAGCGCCATCACCTTCAGTAGCAAAACTAAATGTGTATGTCCCCAATAGGTTGCCGTCTATATCTCTAAATTCAGGGTATTCCGGTGGGTTCAATGTCAGAGTTACATTAGCACATTTTTCTAATTGAGTATTTGGATCTCTGGGGAAATGAAATGTTTTACGGTCGGCAGACCAGTATTGGCCACTTTGGGCAAAAGGCCAGCCAGAGGAGCTAATGCTGCTGGCAGTATCCATTTGTTTGCTAAAAGTTATAGAAATTAAGCTCAAATCAGTGGCAACACCGGTTTCGCCGTTCCCTGGACTCGTTGTAACAACAGTGGGAGCTGCCCCAGCTTCTACGCATGGAACATTAAAATTGGCACAAATGGACAAACCAATGATCAAGAAACCAAACAATATTCGCACAGGAGCCTCCTAGCATTACCGATATCAAATTTTGGACAGTATCAGAATCTTGAGAGATTCGTGTTTCGACAATGCTTATAGCATAAACGTTGTAGGAATCAATAGGGATTACCCACTGAAACATGTTAATTCAGTGAATTATTGATCAGATTCAACTTTACTAAGATACGTGCATGCCGCTTCAGTAGCATAGCGGTCCGAATTTCAAAAGACTGCCAGATCAATACTTCACATTTCCCTGGGAATAAATCTTGACAGCATCTGGAAACAAAGCCGTTTGGACGATAGCCTATATGTTGTGGTCAGCTTTTTCATCGCCAACCTGTGATACATTGAGTTATGTTGCGAGTTACCCTAACCCATTGAAAATATAACTAAATTCGGATCGGGCCTGGGATGTCGTGAATTCCAATTGATATCAAATAGTTGCGACAGAAATTGATTGGTCGGAGAAAAAGACTCGTAACATAATAAATAACCATATAAACGTACTTCTCCGTTCTGATCCAGGGGTTAAACTGCCTTGGGGAGTGCTATTGGATCAAGCGAGCGGGCCCACATCTTTCATAAAGTCTCATATCGCATAACCTCCTATTGAGAAGGTGATTCGACGTACGGTAGAGCATTACAGCTGGTTGCGACTTTCAAAATGAATCAGAAAAATAGTATGATAAAAATAAACTTGATGTAATGCATATCATGATTGTAAGGTAAAGTCAAGGACAGAATAATAAGAATTATATGGATATTTCATTTTTTAATATGAATTAGATGAATTAGGAATCACACAGCATAACCAACCTCGAAACATAAATTGAGAATATCTTAAACTTTCTTACATGTCAAAAACCTGGAATATGCCTTACATGTTCATTGCGGCCGTTCAACCTCTGCAACCACTCTGGGAATTCCTGCCACCACAACATATGGGGGTCGGTCAATTTGCCGCCTATCCTGTTGTAGAAAAGGGCTAAGTCCAGCATTGCCTTCGAGCCAAAATAAGCTCATTTTAAAGCAGATGCCCACATGAAAATCGAAACGTGCTCAATGCAAGAATACATATTCCAGCTTTGAAACCACTGCTTTTCCAACTTGTTGCCTAATTCCCTGGAATTCTTTCCTGAAATGAAAGGGATCTTCAACAAAAAAAAATAATAAATTGCGAAAATCCACACAGGCACAAAAGGTAAAGGCGTCCTGTGTCTTAATTTCGTCTGACAATATCCCATCAACAATTCGTGTCAACAAAATTTTGTAATAGGCGCAACATGGCCGAAACGACGATCAAGGCCATTTTTTGTTTTGAACGGTTTGTGACTTCGGAATTTTTCTGAACATGTCACCGCTAAAAAATTGAGTTGACTTTGTAATCAATAAATGATTACAATAAGCTATGAAATATAGAGTTGTTATCAAAAAGAAAGCTCAGAAAGGCATAAGTAAAATGCCTGTCAATGTTCAGAAACGAATGGGGTTTCTGATTGATGATTTGAAAGAGAAGGGTCCATCTGCCCATAACTGGCCAAACTATAGCAAACTCTCAAATAGCGAATACCACTGTCATCTATCCCGCGGGTGGGTGGCGTGCTGGCGCATGGAAGAGAAAACCATAGAAATAGAGGTGTATTATGCAGGCTCTCGTGAAAACGCCCCGTACTGACATTCGCATGCAGGGAGACATCCCGGCTCGCATTCTTGATGTGCTCAGAAGTGAATACGGCGGCCATTTGAAGGTTTATGAAGGGGACGATGAATACGTGGAGGCAACGGAAACCGATTGGTACAGGGATATAAAAGTGCAAACCACCCCTGGCGACGCAATGCGTATCTATCGGGAAAACTTTGGTATGACCCAAACCCAACTTGGAGAAAAACTCGGCAACGTTCCGCGCCAGATCGTTTCTAACATGGAGCGCGGAAGGAGATCCATCAGCCTGGCCAATGCCAAAAAACTTGCTGCTATTTTCAATGTTCCTGCGAGCCGATTTCTTGACCTGTAGATGAATGCGGGAAGGGCATTGTCGATTAGACCGGGTGGGCTGTGGAAGCGGGACACTCTTTAACGCAATGCGTATAATGTAATAGGCCCCATTACGGCTAATGGGCAAAAAATGAACAATTCCGATATCAGCCTTTAGGGAACTGGAAGAAAATAATATACGCATATCGTGCAGAACTTTTGTTCGTCTTCAAGGCTTGATGACAGGTGCATAGTTTGCTATGTGCCTGTTATCACAACGTAGAAGACGGGCAAAAGGGCAAACAGGATGCGTAGATTATTTTTTGGAAGTTCCCTTACATCAAATGATTTTCCCCTCGTTTTTCTCGGTCACTTTTTCGTTCCCCACCAAGACACTCTCTGAAGAGCGTATTGATTTTTGAACCTGAATTCTGTCGTCCCTACGGGACTGATTTCGTTTGCTTGAATTCATCCCGACAATGAATTGCCGGGCTATTTTCGGATGTCCCTACAGGACAGGAAAAAGGGGTTGGTTGTCGGATAAGCCTGGCACACCTTGAAATCCTTCCTGCTCTTGGTCGATGAAAACAGAATCCGTTTGACAAAAGCTGAGAATCTATGGTGTTATCTGGTTTCGTTATTGAGGCTTTTTCAATGTAAACGCTTCAACTTTCCTTAGAGGGGCACGGTGATGACATTACAAGAGATCATAGCTGATATTCATGCTCTCAGTGAAGATTTGGAAGCTTATGAGCGAAAGTATGGGGTGCTTTCAGAGACGTTCTACGAATCGTATATGAGCGGTGAAGAGCCGGGAGATAATCTTTGGGTGCTGGACTGGGCCGATTGGGCCGGGGCGTATAAAACCCTGCTTCGTCGCCAGAAACAATATCATTGTGCGATCGAGACCATGCGGGAACGCTCAGAGACTTTGGCAGGTATCATTGAAAGGACAGCTCGGCATGAACCCGTTCCTGTCGCTTCGTAACTATGAGGAATTTGTTTATACCCTCAATCAACGGTTTCTCTCGGTTAAAGGGTCAACCTTAACGGTTGTACCACGTGGCAAACGAATGGCAATCCTTCAAGGGGAGATTTCTTTCGCACAAGGGTATCGAATTACCCTCAAAGAGCGTCTTTCATTTGACGAAGGGCCGGTTGTAATCGAAGATTACGGGTATGAACTGTGGCGCTATGTGGATAAAATAGCCTGGTATGACGCGCAACCACATGCGAACGACGTAACTCTTGCCGGCACCCATCCTCATCACAAGCACATTCTCCCTGATATTAAGCATCATCGCCTTCCCGCACCCGGTATGAGTTTCGCCCGACCCAATTTACCGGTGCTTATTCGAGAAATCGAGGAATTGCTGAAGTAAAGAAAAAATCATCGGTATCCTTCACAAAATCATAAAAGTAGTTTACACTCACGGCAATGGAATCTATGGTGTTATTAGATTTTATTATATCGGTATTTTTTACAGTTAACCATTTATAAAAAAGGAGGGAGCATGAAACGAGAAAAACGGTTTGGCAGTTTTTGTGTCCTGTTTTTGGTTGCGGCGGTGTTATGCCTGTGGGGCGGTGTGGGGGTTAAGGCCCATGCCGCTCAGGAAATATCTGCCTGCGCTGCTGACAAGCAGATCAATAAAGAAATTTCTCCCGAGGCCCAATTGGTTTCCCTTGGCTGTTTTTTCAAGAAATGGGAAGGTGTCAACACGCTCCATTTCAAGGTTTCCCTCAAGAATGTGAGCGACAAACCCCAGCGTTTCAGGGTCAACATCTTTCTGGACAATGGTAAGGCCGTGGGCGGTCTGATCCCCCGGAAGACCAAAAAAGGACTGGTAAAGCCGGGGAAGACCGCTTCCTTTGTTTATCCGGTCAAAAACATGCCCGGTAAAGCCAAATCCATTGACCTCAGAATTACCACCATGGGGCAATAGCATCTCAATATATGAAAGGGAGGTTCACATGAAAATGAAAAAACTCAGTATCTTGTTGGCTCTTTTTGGGATTTTTCTCCTGGTGTTTGCCGCACCGGCTGCTTCAAAAACCGTGTTCCTGGGTATTGGCACCGGCGGTACCGGTGGGATCTACTATCCTTATGGTGGCGGTGTGGCGGAAATCTGGTCCAAGTATGTACCTGGCGTCAGAGCGGTGGCTGAGGTGACGGGGGCCAGTGTGGAAAACGTCAAACTGGCATCCAAAGGTGAAACCGTCGTCGGAGAAGTCATGGGCGATGTGGCCGTGGCCGGCTACAAAGGGATCAGCAAATTCAAGGGGAAAAAGCAGAAGATTTTGTCCATGGCCATTATGTACCCCAACCTGCTTCAGATGGTGACCCTCAAGGACAGTGGCGTTACCAACGTGGAGCAGGTGAAGGGAAAGACCATCAGCACCGGCAGCCCGGGAAGCGGCACCAACTTCATGGCTGAGGCGGTGTACAAAGCCCTGGGCGTTCCCAAAGATGCCTATAAAGACTCGCGGCTCTCCTTTACAGAGAGCTCCAACGCGCTTCGAGACGGCATGATTCAGATGGGTACCTGGTGCGTAGGCCCCGGTACCAGTTCCATCTTGGACCTGTCCACCACACACGACGTTCGGATCTTACCCTTTACACCCGAACAGACGAAAAAAATCCTCGCCTCAAACAAGACTTACTCCGCCATCGAACTGTCGGGTGGTGTGTATCGGGGGGTGGATAAACCCGTCCCCACCATCGGCGTCTGGAACGTGATGATCTGCCAGAAATCCCTGGATACGGAACTCGTGTACAAACTGGTAAAGGCCCTGTTTGAGCACAACGACGCGCTGGTCAAGATTCACCCGTCCGCAGCCTACACCACGCCTGAAAACACGGTGAAGTACTCCCCCATACCGCTCCATCCGGGTACCATCAAATACCTGAAGGAAAAGGGGATCAAGGTGCCGGCGAATCTGATTCCATAGGGCGCGGAAAAAGTGTGAAAAAGCCGCTACGCTTCATGCTGTGGAGCGCCGTGGTTGTGCTTGGGTTGCTCCTCCCGACCGCCTGGCTTTTGCCGGGCGGCCTGGAGTTGCGCATCACCCCTGTGGAGAAAGCGGATCCCCTGCTGGTTTTTCCCCTGAATCCAAAAGAGCGTTTTACCCTCCACTACATGCATTCCGTGGAAAATGCGCCCATCTGGGAAACCCACAGTGTGGACAGTGAGGGGCGGATCTACATTGAAGAAGAGCGCTACCTTAAATTCGGCGCCGGCATGGGCCGCATGCCGGGGATTGGCCGCATGGTGCGGCGGGGCCCCTATGAGGTCATCGAAAACATGCACATGGCCACCGGAGATTTTGTGCTGCGCATCGGCAGCCCCGGTGTGGACCATACCGTTTTGTGGCGGGGGATCAAGACGAACCTCTCTCGTGTGGCGCCCCACGTGGCCGTTCAGTTCAGCGCTCGGCCGGTGAGTCTGCTCTACCGAATTTTTCGCGTGTTTTTTCCCCATTCGACAACACCGTAACAAGAGAGGCGACCATGACGGAAACACGGGAAACCGCATCATCTTCCCCCATGGAAAGGGGCATCATCGGCGCCGTCGCCGTGATCGGCGTTGGGCTGAGTCTGTTTCAACTCTACACGGCCGGTATCCTCGCCATGACCGCCATGCGGCACCGGGCTGTTTTCCTGAGCAGTATTCTGGTGCTGGCCTTTCTGACCCGTCCTTTGCTCAAGAACAGGCATCACAAAGCATATGGGGTCTGCCGCTGGGTGGACCTGCTGCTGTGCGGACTCAGTGTGGCGGTGGGGGCCTATATTTTCATCGATTTAACCGGCATCTTTGACCGGCAGGGGGACTGGAGCCAGTGGGACATCGCCACGGGTATTACGCTGATTCTGCTGGTCCTGGAAGCCACCCGGCGGGTGATCGGTTTGAATCTCACCTGTATTGCCGGCGCTTTTCTCTGCTTTGGCTATTACGGCCCGTACATACCCGACATTCTCGTCCACAAAGGGTATTCCATCGAACGGATGGCCACCACCCTGTCCCTGACCACCGAAGGAATTTTCGGGTTGCCAACCGGAGTTGCTGCCACCTTTGTGTTTATTTTCATCCTGTTCGGATCATTTTTGGAAAAAACCGGCGCGGGCAGCTTTTTCATCGACATGGCCTATTCCATTACGGGACGGTTTTCAGGGGGACCGGCCAAAACAGCCGTTGTGGCCAGCGGATTCATGGGTTCCGTTGCCGGGAGTGCCGTGGCCAATGTAGTGGCCACCGGATCTTTTACCATTCCCATGATGAAAAAAATCGGCTATCGCCCCCATGTGGCCGCAGCGGTGGAGGCGGCGGCTTCCACCGGGGGACAGCTCATGCCCCCCATCATGGGGGCCGGCGCATTTCTCATGGCGGAGTTCACCCAGACGCCTTACCTTGAAATCGTCAAAATCGCCTTTATCCCCGCAGTGCTTTATTTCTTTTCCGTAATCCTTTTTGTCCATCTGGAGGCCCAGAAGGCCGGTATATGGGGTCTTCCCAAGGAGATGCTGCCCAACTTTCTGAAAACCCTCAAAACGGGCATCCATTTCATCCTCCCCGTGGGCATCCTTATAACGGCTCTATTCATGAACTACAGCCCCATGATGGCAGGATTCGTTGCCATCATCGCACTTTACATCACGGCGCTCTTTCGAAAGTCGTCCCGGATTTCATTTTTGACCCTTCTCAAAACCCTGGAGGATGGCGCCAAAAACGCTGTGGTGGTGGCCGTAGCCTGTGCCGCCGCCGGCATCATCGTTGGCGTGGTTAATCTGACGGGGACAGGACTCCGTTTTTCTTCCCTGGTCGTCTCCCTTTCCCATGGGATTCCCCTACTGGCCCTGGCCCTGGTTGCCGTGACATCCTTGCTGCTGGGAATGGGACTGCCCGTGACCGCCTCTTACATCGTCCTGGTCATTCTTGCCGGACCGGGGTTGATGGATCTGGGAATTCCGCTTCTGACGGCCCATATGATCGTTTTCTGGTACAGCCAGGACGCCAATATCACGCCGCCGGTGGCCCTGGAATCCTTTGCCGCCTCCGGCATTGCCGGATCCAAGCCCATGAAAACGGCCTTCACCTCCTGGAAGCTGGCCAAGGGGCTTTATATCCTGCCCATTGTCATGGCCTATCATCCCCTCCTTCTGAACGGTCCCACCGGGGAAGTGGTCCAGACCGTGATCTTCTGCACCTTGGCCATCATTGCCTTCGTGGTGTGCATGGAACGTTATTGCCTGGTTCACCTCAGTTGGGTTGAAACCATCCTCTTCGGCGGATCGGGTACCCTCCTCATCTGGGTGGGCGACACATGGAACTATACAGGGCTTGTCATTTTCCTGCTTCTTGCGGCATACCAGGTCGTCCGATACAAAAAGCAACCCCCCAGAAAAAAAACTGCACCGCCAGGAGGATTCCATGAAAGCGCTGAACGCATTTGAACTGATCGAAAAACGGAAAATAAGGGAGCTTAAAACCGAAGCCCGTCTGTATCGTCACCGAAAAACAGGGGCTGAGATTCTTTCCATGATCAGTGATGACGAGAACAAAGTGTTCGGTATCACTTTTCGTACACCGCCTTTTGACTCCACGGGCGTGGCCCATATTCTGGAGCATTCGGTCCTTTGCGGATCTAAAAAGTATCCCGTCAAAGAACCCTTTGTGGAGCTTTTAAAAGGGTCCCTCCAAACCTTTTTAAACGCCTTTACCTACCCGGACAAAACCTGCTATCCCGTGGCCAGCCAGAACCTTCAGGATTTTTATAACCTCATGGATGTCTATCTGGATGCGGTATTCTACCCCAGGATTACTCCCGCCATCTTTCAGCAGGAAGGATGGCATTTTGAACTGGAGAAAAAAGAGGCTGAAATGGTGTTCAAAGGGGTGGTATTCAACGAAATGAAGGGTGCCTATTCTTCACCGGATAATGTGCTTTCCGAATACTCCCTTCAGTCCCTCTTTCCCGATAATGCCTATGGCCTGGACTCAGGCGGTGATCCCAAACAGATCCCCAACCTCACCTATGAGCAGTTTTACGCCTTTCATGAACGGTATTATCATCCATCCAACGCACGCATCTTTTTTTATGGTGATGATGATCCTGAAGAGCGTCTGAACCGGTTAGAGGTGGTACTCAAAGATTTTGAACCCCTTTCGGTGGATTCCAATGTAGAACTCCAATCGCCATTTGATGAACCGAGAAAACAGACCCGGCCTTACATGGTGGGCGAAGAGGGCGAAACAGCCGCCAAGGGGATGATGGCTGTGAACTGGATGCTGGGTGAGACAAAGGATGTGGATACCAATTACGCCTTGAGAATCCTGGAGTACATTCTGCTGGGCATGCCCGCCTCTCCCCTCCGAAAAGCGCTCATTGACTCGGGGATCGGAGAAGATCTGACGGGCGGTGGCCTGGAAACCGAATTGCGGCAGATGTGCTTTTCAACCGGCCTTAAAGGGATTGAACCGGATAATGCTCAAAAAGTTGAAGATCTCATTTCAGAGACCCTCACAGCCCTTTCCCGGTCAGGCATTGATCCCCATACGGTTGCGGCGGCCCTCAACACCATTGAATTCCGCCTGCGGGAAAACAACACCGGCAGCTTTCCCCGGGGGCTTTCTCTGATGCTGCGGTCCCTCACCACCTGGCTTTACGGTGGAGATCCCCTGGCCTTGGTGGCCTTTGAAGGTCCCCTTGAACGGGTCAAGAAAAAAATTGCCGCCGAGCCCAACTATTTTGAACGTCTGATTGACCGGGCATTTCTTTCGAACCCCCATCGGTCCACCCTGTTTCTGGAACCCGACAGAGACCTCAGAAAAAGGGAGGCGGATGCTGAAAAGAGAAGGCTTCTAAAAGCCAGAACCGGCATGGATGAAAAAGCGCTGCAAGCGGTCCAGGAAAACACGCTTGCGCTAAAGCGTCTTCAGGAAAAACCGGATTCCCCCGAAGCCCTGACCACCATTCCCATGCTGAAGCGGGAAGACCTGGCGCCGCAAAATAAAATGATCCCCCTGGTTGAAACGGATGAAAAGGGCTCGCCCATTCTGCTCCACGACCTCTTTACCAATGGCATTGTATACATGGATCTGGGTCTTGACCTTCAACATCTGCCCGCTGAGTATGTACCCTATATTCCCCTTTTGGGGCGGGCATTTGTTGAAATGGGGACGGAAACGGAGGATTTCGTATCCCTTACCCAGCGCATCAGCCGAAAAACAGGGGGTATCCATCCCGCACCCATTACGTCGGATGTTCATGGCGCCCACGGCAGCACTGCCTGGCTGTTTCTTCGGGGAAAAGCCATGATTCACCAGGCCGATGCGCTGATTCAGATTTTTGAGGATGTGCTGCTTACGGTTAAATTAGACAACCGGGAGCGTTTCAGGCAAATGGTCATGGAGGAAAAGGCCCGGGTTGAACAAAAATTGATACCCGCCGGCCACCAGATGGTGAACCTGCGTTTGAGATCCCATTTTTCCGAATCCCACTGGGCTTCTGAACAAATGGGGGGCATCAGCTATCTCTTTTTTGTGAGACAACTGGCCCGGGATATTGAAAAAGACTGGGGAAAGGTCCTTGCCGTTTTGAAGGACATCCACCGCATACTGGTGAACCGAAAGACCGTTTTGTCCAATATTACCATCGATGCTTCCGGATGGAACCGCTTTGAGCCCCGCATGCGACGGTTGCTGCAAGCTCTGCCGGATGCACCGGTTCCCCCATCCGATATTTCCAAGGCGGATTGGCCCGGTCACAGCAAACCTCTATTTGAAGGGATGACCATCCCAAGCCAGGTCAACTATGTGGGCAAAGGCGCGGATCTCACGGAATTGGGGTATGAATTTCACGGCTCGGCCCTGGCCATTACCAGATATGTGCGCAATGCCTGGTTGTGGGACCGTGTTCGGGTACAGGGGGGCGCCTATGGGGCCTTCGTTCTGCTGGATCGCATCTCCGGGGTATTGACCCTTGTGTCCTACCGGGACCCGAACCTGGTTCAAACCCTGGATATCTTTGACCGGTCCGCGCAGTTTCTGGAAGAAGAGACCCTTTCGAAGGATGAATTGACCAAGAGCATTATCGGTGCCATCGGGGATCTGGACAGCCACATGCTGCCGGATACCAGGGGGTTCGTTTCAATGATTCGATATCTGACAAACGATACGGAAAATCTGAGGCAACAAATGCGGGAAGAACTTCTGGGAACCACGACCTCCCATTTCAAGGCCATGGGCAGGATGTTGAAGGCAGTGGCGGATCAGGGCGTGGTCAAGGTGTTGGGCTCCCCCACGGCCATGGAGGCGGTGGAAAAGGAACGGCCGAACTGGTTGAAACGGGTTAAGGTCCTCTAATATTATAGAATAAGGAGAAAAAATGGCCGAACATTTTATATTGTTGCATGGGGCCTGGCATGGCGGCTGGTGCTGGGACGGGGTTATCAAGAGTTTAGAAAAATCCGGGCATACGGCGGAAGCGCCTACACTGCCGGGGCATGGACCGGAAGACGACCGGTCTGGAATCCGATTTGAAAATTATGTGGATGCGATCGTTCGCGTGCTGGAACAACAACCCGTGCCGGCGGTTCTGGCGGGGCACTCCAGTGCCGGTTTTTTGATGCAGGCGGCAGCCCCCAAAATCTCAGGAAAAATATCCCGGTTGATTTTTCATAATGCTTTTGTCCTCCCGGACGGAAAGTGCCAGTTTGATCTGGTGCCGCCGGAGGTGGCCGAAGGCATGACCGCTGCCGCAAAAGCCTCCCCGGACAATTGTGTTCCCGTGGACGAGGATTTTGTCCGAAACGCGCTCATGGCTGATGCACCCGGGGAAACTCAGGATGCGCTGATCGGCCGTCTCGTTCCCCAGCCCATTGCCATCTTTACCACCCCCGTAAGCACCGGTGATTTTGAGGCCCTTCCCATCCCGAAATCGGTATTGTTCTGCAAGGATGACGCTTCCCTTCCGCCGGGGGCCTACCTGGGGATGGCCCGAGGGTTGGGCGACTATAATGTGATTGAACTGGATGGCGGTCATGAAACGCTCTTTACCAATCCCGATAGGGTGGCGGATGGCCTCCTGAAAGCCCTCAAATAGCTGAGAAGCTCAGGAGCATAATGGGGGTCACACCTGTTTTATTTGACACCCAATGATATTTTCAAGGACATTTTCGATGAATTCCTTGGTGGTCCTCTTCATGCCCAGAATGAGCTGGTCCCAGTTGATGGCGTTTTTCATTTTCTTTGAAAAACCCACCTGTCGAGCATCTCGAACACCAGTTCCCTCTTGATGGGCTTCGTGACATAGGCATCCATCCCTGCCGCTAGACATGTTTCCCTGTCGCCCTTCATTGCGTGAGCGGTCATGGCAATGATCGGCAAATTGTGAATCGTCTCCTGTGAGTTTTGAGATTCCCACTCCCGAATCGCCTTGGTTGCTGCCAATCCATCCATCTCCGGCATCTGGATATCCATGAAGATCAGATCAAAGTCGGCGGGAGATTTAGTGTATTTCTGAACAGCCTCCTTTCCGTTATCAGCCACCTCCACCTGGTACCCTGCCTTGGTCAGCATTAGCGTTGCCAGTTTCTGGTTAACCGGGTTGTCCTCCGCCAGGAGGATACGCACGGAATGCTTCAACTCCTCCCTGACTGAAAACTGCGTCGCAATTGGAGAGGAAGACACCATTGGTCTGGCTTGCTGCGTACGCTTCCCCATCCCCATGATTCTTTCCGCCATCCTGAATAGCTTTTCTCTTCGGATTGGTTTGTTCAGGAATCCGTCAAATCCTGACGCTTCACATGTTTTGGCATCCCCCGCCATCAAAGAAGATAAAGCCATCAAGGGAAGATTTCGGATGGATGACCCTGCCGTTGTAGCGTCAGCTATTTTGGCGGAGTCGGCTTGTTGGTGGTCGATCGATGATTTGAAACTGCGGATTCTCTTTGCAACATCATGCCCACTTAACCCTGGCATCTGGATGTCTAAAATGCAGAGATCGAACGGAACTTCGTCATCAAAAGCCTTCTTCAATGTGGAAACCGCATCCTCTCCGCCAGATAGCGAAACGACACGCATGCCGACCGATTCCAGGACATGTGTCAGGATATCCAGGTTTGTCCGGTTGTCGTCAACAATGAGGACCTTCTTGCCGGAGAGGGACACAGGGGCGAATCTCTTGACCTCTTTTGCTTCGGTCTTTTTAACCCATGCGGTAAAATGGAAGACACTTCCCGGGGGGGGATCGGCGATTCCTTGCTGATCGGTTCCGTGTTTCCCATCGTCCGATCGGCTATCCGCCGGGCTTTCCGCCCAGACACCCCCTTCAAAAAGCTCTGATATTTTCCTGCATATGGACAGCCCCAGCCCCGTACCCCCGTACTTTCGGGTTGTGGAACCATCGGCTTGCTGAAAAGGTTCAAAGATACCGGCCAGCTTATTATCAGGAATACCGATGCCTGTATCCCTGATTTTCGCATGGATCTTTATCCGGGTTTCCGTTTCGTCTTCAACATCCACGGAAAGCTCAATCTCGCCGGCCTCGGTAAATTTGGCGGCATTGCCCATCAGGTTGGTCAAGACCTGCCTGAACCGCCCGGGATCTCCTCGCACCGACGAGGGAAGGTTGTCGCCTATGTGGCACAAGATTTCGATGGGCTTTGTGCCGATCTTGGGCTGACTCTGTTCGCAAACATCATAGGCAATGAGTTCCGGGTCGAAATCAATCTCTTCAAAATCGAGATGTCCGGCCTCGACCTTGGAGAAGTCGAGGATATCGTTTATGAGGGAAAGCAGCGATTCACCACTTCTTTTGATGGTGATTGCATAATCAGCCTGGTCTTCACTCAAACGGGTATCAAGCAGCATGTCTGAAAAACCCAGGACCGCATTCATGGGGGTCCTGATCTCATGACTCATATTGGCCAGGAATTCTGACTTGGCCCTGTTGGCAACCTCGGCCTTCTCTTTTGCCTGGGACAGGTCCCTGGTTCTTTCCTCCACCTTTTTTTCAAGATTCCTGTTGTGATCTCCGATCTCTTCCATTGATTTTTTAAGGTTGGCGGCCATTTTGTCGAATGCCCTTGACAAGACCCCGATCTCGTCCTTTGAAAGGGTACCCACTTTGTAATCCAGATTCCCTTTCATGACCTCTTCCGCGCCGCTTTGAAGCTTTATAACCGGCCTCGTAATAGATCTGGCCAAAAAAACGGAAAGGACGATTCCAGCCATAAGAAGGATCCCAAGAATTAGGAACATCGCTTCGGTCAATTTTGCAAGGGGCGAAAAGGCTTCTTCAGCGCTCGTTTCAGCCAACAAAAACCAACCCGTCTCCGGTATGCTCACATGGATACCGAGGACCTTCGAATCCAAATAGTTCTTGTAGAGAAATGCGCCGATTTTTACATTTTCCGCATCAACTCTCTTTTTCAAAAAGGTGTCTTTTACAAAGATCGAGGGGGTTATCATATATCCTTGATTGTTGATCAAGTATATCTCCCCGGTTTTTCCCAAGCCGGTTCGATGGGTCACGATATTATCAAGGGCTTTCATGGAAACTCTTATCACCACCACGCCTAAGAAGCCGGCGTCTTGTTCGTCGAGAACGGGTGCTGAAAAGGCGATGGATCGCATATTCTCAACGGAAGAGAGATATACGTCCTTTATGTGAACGGCCTGTTTTCCTGCCAAAAAATAAGGGTCTGTGCTCTTATCCTTTTCAATCTCGGCCTCATCGGTTGAAGCAACGATTATCCCCTCCTTATTCAAAACAAGAAGGGCATAGGTGTATCGACTGATTCTGGCAGTGCGTCTCAACCGCTCTTGAACATCATTAAGCCTCTGAGCATAATTCACATGCCCCCTGTTTTCTAGAAGCAGTCTCCGGATGACTGTACTCCCCGATAATTGCCTGATGGTTTCCTTTTCCAATTCCAGAAAAGCCTCAACGGATTTGGCCCTTGATCGTGCAACGGTCTCAAGATGCCGGTATATCTGTTGCTCAACAATGCTTTTTGAAACAGTTCTGCTGACCACCAGGGTAGCGCCACCGGCAATGAGGATAGTCGAAAAAAGTATGACAAGGATTCGCATTCGGATTTTCATTTGCATTCTCTGTTGGTTTTTTCAATTCTCATGGGAAGATTTAGCACAGGATAGCGATTCGAATCAAGTCATGAATCGGCACATCCCATATTGAAAAGTTTTGACCAAAGAAGCAAATGAAGCTTGATTCCATTGGATCATCTGTCATATGAATGGTCCATGTTCATTTTCAAGTTCAGGGTGCAAAGTGAGGGGCAGGGAGTTTGATATGGCAAAGGCTTTGATGGTTCTGGGAACCGGAAGTGATGTGGGAAAATCTATCGTAGCGGCCGCGTTCTGTCGCATATTCAAGCGACGGGGGTTCAAGGTGGCCCCCTTCAAGGCCCAGAACATGAGCAACAACTCCTATGTGACGGTGGACGGGGGGGAGATCGGTCGGGCCCAGGTGGTGCAGGCGGAAGCAGCGGGAATCCTGCCCACGGTCCACATGAACCCCATCCTGCTGAAGCCGTCCTCGGGAACGGGGGCCCAGGTGGTGTTACAGGGCCGGGTGTTCGGGCAGATGGAGGCCATGGACTACCATGGGTACAAGTCCCGTTTAAAGGCGGTGGTTCAGTCATCCTACCGGCGCCTGGCAGACGAGTACGACCTCATTGTCATGGAAGGGGCCGGGAGCTGCTGCGAAATGAACCTCAAGGAAAACGATCTTGTCAATTTCCCCATGGCCATATGGGCAAAGGCACCCTGCATTCTTGTGGCGGATATTGACCGGGGCGGTGTTTTTGCACAACTGATCGGTTCGTATCATCTCATGACTCCGGAAGAGCGGTCCCTCACATTAGGTTTTTTGATCAACAAATTCCGGGGGGATCCGAGGCTGTTTGAATCGGGGGTGGATATTATTGAAAAAGAGACCCGGTTGCCGGTGCTGGGAGTGGCGCCGTTTTTCCAGGATATCCATATCGATTCAGAGGATTCGGTGGCGGTTCAGGCGGATCATCGCCCTATGCGGCCCGTGGGGCCGGATACTTTGAATATCGGCATCCTTCGGTTGCCGACCATCTCCAACTTCACCGACCTGGAACCCCTGGATCGGGAACCGGGCGTTGTGGTCAACTATCTCTCACGGCCTAAGGAAATGTCTGCCGACTATGATGCCCTGATCCTTCCCGGAACCAAGAATGCCATGGAAGACACCTTATGGGTTCAAAAAGCGGGTTGGAAAAAAGCGGTGCGGGGGTTTGCCAAACAGGGCGGAACCATCCTCGGCATCTGCGGCGGTTACCAGATTCTGGGTGAGCGCATCCAGGATCCGGAAGGGGTGGAATCGACGCATAAGGAAGTGGCGGGGATTGGGCTGCTTCCCATTAAGACCCGGCTTGAAGGACAGAAGATTGTCCGAAAAGTAGCCGGCCTCTGCATGGCAAACAAAAAGCGCATTCGCGGTTACGAAATCCATATGGGTCGAACAGTGCCATTAACCTCTGAAGGAGAAGCTTTTGTGCGGATCCATGAGCCCGGTAAAAAAGCATCATGGCATGACGGCTGGGCGACCAGGGGGGGAAGGGTGGCCGGCACTTATGTTCACGGGATACTGGACGCGTCCGGCTTTCGTGGGGAATTCCTGAACCGCCTTCGAAGGGCCAGAGGGCTCCTGGAAAAGCCCCCGCGGCAAGGCCGACAAGCCCGGTTTCACCAGTATGATCGTCTGGCCGATCACTTCGAAGCCCACTGCCGGGTGGACGACATCCTATCTGTAATTCTATCTGAAAGGACTATTCCATGAAAGGACTCAGCTCAGCCATCAGGACCCTGACCATGATCCCATGTGCGGCCCGTGAAGGGGAAAAACTGTCCGACAGTCTCTACTGGTTTGTGGCGGTGGGTTTGGGCCTGGGACTGGCGCTCTTTGCCTTTGGTTCCCTGTGGCAGTGGATTTTACCTACGCCCTGGCCGTTGGGCGGGGCTGTTTTGCTGGTGGCGCTGGAGGTGTTTCTGACCCGGGGCCTTCATCTGGACGGGGTGGCGGACTGGGCCGATTCAATCGGCGGGTTTGGCCGGGAAAAGCGACTTGCCATTATGAAGGACGTATCCGTGGGCGCCTTCGGAGCACTGGCCCTGATTCTGGATGTGGTTCTTCGCGTGGCGATTTTTTCAAGGCTCATGGCTTCGGGGTCATTGATATGGATTCTGGTGGTTACCGTAATCGCCAAGGACATGATGGTGGAGCTCACCACCACACTTCCCTACGCCCGTGCCAAAGAGGGGATGGCCGGCCCTTTTGTTGCCGGCGCTTCCGGAGAGCATCGTTTTTTATCCCACTGCCTTTGTCTGATGGTGTGTCTGCTCTTCGGACCGCTGGGCATCGGCCTGTTCCTTCTGGGATGGGGTTTTACAATGCTGTACGGAAAAAGATGCCGGAAGCAGTTCGGGGGCATCACCGGGGACCTGCTGGGGACCGCCAATGAAATGGTGAGCCTGTTGCTCCTGCTGTTCTGCGCCGCCTGGGGAGAAACAATTATGTCTATGACCGGTTGGTTCTGGTTGCGGTAGCTGCCAAGCCGACTCCGCCAAAGTGGCTACGACGGCCGGAAAGGAACATTTATGGCCAAATGCATTATTGTCTTATGGATGGGTTTTCTGCTGGATGTTTTTCTGGGTGATCCCGAATACCGTTTCCATCCCATTCGGTTGATGGGGCACGGCATCTCTTTTGGGGAGAAATGGTTGAGGAAGCTAGGGATGGCGAGTCGGCCAGGCGGAATCATCCTGGCATTGGTGCTCATGGGCGTAACGCTTATGATTTTTTTGCTGTTGTTTCGTATTCTGAACGGAATATATGGGCCTCTGGCGTTTCTTTTCCAGGTTTATGTCTGTTTCTCCTGCTTGGCCCTGCGGGATTTAACGGTACATTTGAACCCCGTGGTAGATGCTCTGGAATCAGGGGATCTCGATGCAGCCCGGCACCGTGTTTCGAGGGTTGTGGGTCGTGACGTGACGGTGTTGGATGAAAAAGGGGTTTGCCGGGCCGCCGTAGAAACCCTGGCCGAGAACTTTATCGACGGGTTTGTTTCCCCCCTTTTCTGGTATTTGGCAGGGGGTCTGTTGGGTTGGCTTTTGGGTATGGAACCGGTTATTTTTGCCCTTGTCACCATGCTGGTGTTCAAGGTTGTCAGCACCATGGATTCCATGGTGGGTTACAAAAATGCGAAATATGAGGCACTTGGCTGGGCAGGGGCGAAACTGGATGATGTCATGAATTTTATTCCGGCCCGGCTCTCCTTCATTTTTCTGTTCCCGGGCGCCGTTTTGGCGGGATGCGATGGCATTCAAGGGATAAAGATCGGTATCCGAGACCGGTTGAAACATGAGTCCCCCAACTCGGCCCATGGGGAGAGCTTTGTGGCGGGAGCGCTGGGGATTCGCCTGGCCGGACCCGCAATCTACGGGAATGTCCGCAAAGAAAAACCGTGGCTGGGAGAAGGGTTTGGGGATGCAACCCCCGCTGATATCGTGAAAACCATGTGGCTGCTCTGCGCTGCCGCCTGGGTCTCAATGGGGTTCGCCACCCTTCCTCTGATCTGGATTTCCTGAAAAGGAGGAAAGATCAATACAACCGATTCCAACGGTTTTCCATCTGCGCGGTTGGCTACCAACCCGAGTATACTGCAATCTCATCGGACAAAAATTACCCTTTAGTTTTAATATGGATTGAGATATCATGTTCAAGGCAATTGCTTATTTTTCAAGAAGACCATGACTGTATAGGGCAATATGGAGAGGGAATCAGATCGTTTAGCCAAAAAGGATGTGGCCGCGTTAAAATCCCGGTGGAATGAAAAAGTTTCCGATGGAAGTGGCACCGCTTTACAACGGATGATCGAACGGCTGAAAAGCGAATGCGGGAAAAATAATCCGGACCGGCCATCATCGCTTGATTTAAGGGGGATTACGTTTCTTCACGAAGACCTTTCGGCCCTTGATCTGTCGGGATATGATTTTTCCCATTCCAATTTAAATAGGACGAATTTAAAGGGGTCTATTTTAAGTTATTCAAAATTTAACATGACAAGTCTTGATCAGACTATCCTTGATAAATGTGAGTTTATCGGGTCTGATTTAAGCTACGCCAGTCTCAATGAGTGCAGTGCGAAAATGTGCGGGTTTGGAGGAGCAAATCTTTCTAATGCAAGCCTGATCGATGCAGATTTAAGTGGTGCAACCTTTAGTCGATCAAAATTGATTTATGCAGATCTGAGGGCTTCCAATTTAGAGAATGCAAGGCTTTCAGAAGCTGATTTGTCATGGGCGATCTTTACACGAGCAAAGCTATTGAAAAGTGATTTAAAGCAAAGTAACGTCAATGGAACAAATTTTGAGCTGGCTGATATGCAGGGCTGCCGACTGCTGGGAATCAAGAATTTCAAAAAATCCAGGTGGATCGGTGCTGATATCCGGGGGTTGGACTTAAGGGGCGCCTATCTCGTCAGGCGCCATATTGCAGATGAGAATTACCTGTATGAATTCCGGACCAGTTCCCCCTTTCATAGAGCTGTATATTTGCTCTGGTGGGCCACTTCCGATTGTGGAAGAAGCCTTCTCAGGTGGTTCTTCTGGCTGCTATGCGTCACTTTGATTTTTGCGGCTGTATATACGCAAGTTGACATCGATTATGGTGAATACAAGACGCTCTTTTCACCCATATATTTCAGCTTCGTTACATTGACCACGCTCGGCTACGGGGACGCTGTTCCCTCATCTTTAACCGCACAGATTTTTGTAACATTGCAGGCCATTACAGGTTATATGGGGCTGGGGGGCCTCTTGAGTATTTTGGGCAATAAAATGGCCCGGCGGGCTGAATAAAAAAACCTAGGTGACCTATGTTTTCATTTTTTAAAAATAAGGTTGATCCGAAAGCAAAATTGCAGAAAGTTTTGAAAGGGTATCGGCTTCCCTCGTTTCCGGCGGTGATTTTGCAGATATTGCAAAAAATCAGGAATCCCGATTCGTCGGCCATAGATATTGCAGAATCTCTTTCCCTTGATCCCGGGCTTTCCGTAAGTCTTTTAAGTATTGCCAATTCCGCGGCGTTTTCACCAAAAAATAGAGTTGAGAACTTGACCCAGGCCATAGCCCTTGTGGGATTTTCCCAATTGGAATCTTTGGTCTTAGGGGTTGGCATTGCCAAAGGCATTCCAAAACAGACGTGCCAGTGGCATGATCCCGCAGAGTTCTGGCTGACAGCTGCAAGACGGGCAGTGCTTGCCCATGAACTGGCTTTGATCCTCTCTCCGGCAAAAGAATCAGAATGTTTTACCGCAGCATTTCTTCAGGATATGGCACTGCCGTTTCTGGCTTGTTATCGAATTGACGATTATGAGCCGATCTTCAAGAAATGGCATCTTGAAGGAGGCGATCTTGCCCAATTGGAGCGAGAGGTTATGGAATGGGATCATGCAGAAGTTGCCACGTGGATTTGCAGCGAATGGGGGCTTCCTGAAAACATCGCCTTGGCCATCAAGAACCATCACAACCCGGATGTTGATAATGGCCATGAAACTTTTGGGCCCATAAGCCTGGTTTCAATATTAAGGGAAAATGACTCAAATGATGGTGTGGATGAAATGATTGCCAGAGCAGATGCCGTTTACGGTATTTCCGAAAAAAAAATGCAAGCGATCATTGAACCCAGTTTCGAAAAGGCCAAAGATCTTGCCCGAATGATTGTATAGACCCTACACCACTCTACCCACGGCCGGCTCGGTTTCCTGCCGTAATCATGCACGGTGTCGACGATGGCCCGAATGTTTTCCAATCTGACATACGGCCACAAATCCGATCCGGGCCATACCGCATCGACCCCTGCGTCGATGTTCTTCTTCGGGTCCCGGTTTTGCCTGCTTAAGATAGCTGTGCATGGTCTCCTCCCTGATTTTCGCTTCTGAAGATGTTCAGCCTTGCAGATAACCGGCTATCCCGTTTTCGTTTCAGGGCCTCGGCCGCGCCGTCTTCATGTTTGTAAAAGCCTTTTTCATTCTTTAAACCGAGCCGGCCCTGTTCAATTAAATCGCTCAGGATCTGAGGGGGCCTGAACTGCTCCCGACCCAGTTTTTCATACAAGTATTGGAATATGGCACGGTAAGTGTCCAGCCCGGCCTGGTCAATAATCTCGAAAGGGCCAAAGGCGCTCAGGCGAAATCCAAAACTCGATTTTACGATCCGGTCAACTTCCTCAGGGGAGGCCAGGCCCTCTTCGACGATGGCAAGGGCCTCGGCCGCCATGGCGAACTGTATCCGGTTTGCCACAAAACCGGGCGCGGACTTGCACATGGTGGGGAACTTACCGATTCGTTCCATAAAGGCGATGGCTGTATCAATGGTTTGCCGGCTGGTGGCGTTGGCCGGGATGATCTCTACCGCGGGCGTGATCGACGGTGGATGGAACCAGTGGGTGCCCAGGACCCTCTCCGGGTGACGGGTGACAGCAGCGAGTTCGTCGATGTCATAGGATGAGGTGTTGGTGGCCAAGATGATGTGAGACTCGGCAACGGTTCCCAGTTGTTTGAAAATGTCTTTCTTCCAATCCAGGTTTTCGCTGATGGCCTCCAAGACATAGTCGGCTTTTCCGGCAGATCCGTCAAGGTCCGTGGTGGTGGTGATTCTGGCCAGGGTATTCTCAAGCCCCTTGGGTTGAAGCAGTTTCAATTCGACCATAAACTCGAGGTTTTCACGGATCCAGACTTCGGCCCGATCCAGTAACACCCTGTTTTTATCCACCAGAAAAACGTCCAGGTCGTTTAAGGCAAAGATTTGAGCCAACCCATGCCCCATAACGCCTGCACCCACCACAAGCACGTTTTGTATGTCCTTCATCCTTTTTTCCCTCCCATAGGTTATTTTTTCCTGGTTTTCTATCTGCCAATGCGCGGTCCAGCCGGCATCCACCATCAGTACGTGGCCAGTGATGAGATGGATGATACGAAAACCCGATCTTGCATGTCAAACCTAATCTGTGGGCGTTTACGGGGAAAATCAATAGGCTTAATCTCACACGCTTGACAAGTTATGATCCATCTGAGATGCTATTTTTCAAAACTGAGAAAAGGAGGTTTCTAAATGTCGGAGTTATTGAAAATTCTCGGAAGCAGGTACCCCGTTATTCAGGGTCCCATCGGCGAACTTAACAGTCCTGAAATGGTGGCCGCTGTTTGCGAGGCGGGTGGTTTCGGTGTATTGGCGCTGGGGTTCACCAGAGATCTCGAAGCCATCAAAAAAATGATCGCTGAGATCCGCGAACTGACAGACAAGCCCTTTGGGGCCAATCTTATGATCGCCATGAACCCAGCCAACGAACAGATCCTTGAGGTACTGGCCGAGGCCGGTGTGAAGACCGTCACCACGTCGGCCGGTTCCCCCAAAAAAATCTACCCGAAAATTCATGAATTGGGAATGAAAGGTCTGCACGTTGTTTTGGATTTCTCCTTTGCCCTCAAGGCGGCTGATGCGGGAGCAGACGGCCTGGTTGTTTCCGGGTGCGAGTCGGGCGGCCTTCGGACCATGAGGCCCGAATCGTCCAACATGGTCCTTATTCCGTTGGTCTGCGACCATGTAACGGTACCCGTGGCGGCAGCAGGAGGCATTGCCGATTCCCGCGGCTATGGCGCCGCCCTGGCCCTGGGCGCCCAGGGAGTTCAGATTGGCACCCGATTTCTTTCGGCCGCGGAAAGCCCGGCCTCGGAAGCCTGGAAGAAAGAGATTTTGAACTGCCCTGACGGGGGGACTACCCTGCTTCCTTTGGGCGGCATGAACGTCCGGATTATCAATAATCCCAGCCTGGCCGAGAAGATGAACGACCCCAACATCGACCTTTCCCAGGCGTACAACATGATGAACATGGGTAAGGCCTGGCGATCCGGGGATTTTGATCTCTTTCCGGCGGGAGGGGGTCAGGTCAGTGCCTCAATTACGGAGATAAAATCGGTCAAAGACATTATTGATGAGATGGTGTCGTGATTTGCGATGTTACGACCCTCAAATGATGGTGGAGGCGTTCACCGAAGCCGTAAACTTCCCCGAAGATAAAATCAATCAGCCGAATAAACCCAACTACTGCCGGCTGCCTTACGGGAGCCGGCAGTTTCTCGAGAATCACTTATTAATGATTTAGATCAATCCGTATTTAACGAAGTAAAAGCTTCCTCTACTAATTCAGCATCCCTGTTACCACTGAATTCCCAAAGAAACCATCCGCCAAGATCCTGTTCTTTTATATATTTACATTTTTCTTCTACCGCCTGTAAGCTATCATAACTCACAAATTCACCATCCGTATTTATGTAGTAACTCGCTTTTGCAATATCATCCCAGTAATAGAAAGAAGGGGATGTCGGCAGGTTCATTTTACCGCTTTTACCGACAATGCTGTCATAATCATATGCTGCCGGTTCCCAAGTACCGCCTCCTGGCGTGCCGCCCTGTTGAAACAGGGATTGTATGCCGGAACCGCTTCTGCCATATAATGGACTTCCTATCATGATCTTTTCTCTGGGAACACCTTGAGAAATAATATATTGCACCGATGCATTTACGGTGCCTTGCTGGAATGTAGGATCATTAAAACTATCCGGGTTATCAGGATTATGATATATGGGACTTTGATGACCTGCGGCATTACCCCATGCAACAGCCACCACATCATATGTCATTATATCCAAGTAATCCGCATAATCGGAAACTGCTTTAATATCGATATCTTTAATATTCTTTTCAGCACAATTAAATGCTACAGCTATTTCATAATCTATGCCGGTTTGTTCTGATAATGTATCTAATGCTTCTCTCGTTTCTCTGGTTAATGCTACCAATTGAGCACTTTCTTCCGGTTTTGGCGCAGCATAAGAGAACTGGGGCCCTAATACCGGATATTCCCAATCATAACTGACACCTTCAAATTTATACGTCTTTAAAAAATCCACCAGTGAATCAATGAATACTTTTCTTGACTCTGACGTCCTGGTCATTTCTGGAAATTCATCACTTCCGCTCCAACCCCCCACAGAAGCCATTATTTTTATATCTTTCTTATAATATTCGTTTACAAGCTCATCCAATCTATTTAATCTTTCAAAATTACCATAATATTCTTTTTCACCATTCCAATCTCCTGCCGGATAAACACCATACTCAGTTACGACTTCAGGAAATCTCTTATCTACTGCGGCCCATTTATCCCATATTTGTATTTTGCCGTCTTTTAATTGCAGGAATGCATAATTAATATGTGTAATATGTTCTACCGGCAAATCAGTAACTTGATATCCTCTACCATATATACTCCACTCGGCAAAATATCCATTTATCTTCTTTTCAAAATTAACTGGATTCGGCACCGGGTCCGGTACCGGCGTTGGGTCAGGTTCCGGTTCGGGAGTGGGTTCCGGCTCCGGTGTAGGTGTGGGTTCAACACCTCCCACAGGTCTCCACACATACCAGGGATTACTGGCAAAACCATCAGGATTATCTCCTTGGGTCCACCAATACGCTTGGTATATTTTACCATTATAAACAACCTGTTCACCCCCTAAGTAGATCGTTGATGCATCCCATTCCTCAGCGACCGTGGGTGTTGGTTCCGGCTCCGGTTTAGGTGTGGGTTCAACACCTCCCACAGGCCTCCACACATACCAGGGATTATCGGCGAAACCATCAGGATTATCTCCTTGGGTCCACCAATAATTTTCATATGTTTGCCCGTTATGCTCTACTATAGAACCGGGTGTAGCATAAATAGTTGCTGCATCCCATTCAGCGGCAAAGAGCGTACTGCCGAATAGACCTGAGAAAAATGCCATAAAAAATGCAATTTTCCATTTTGCTCCGACACAAATGAGTCTATTGACCATTTCGTTACCTCCTTTTAAATTTTAAGTAGGGTGATGTGACCCTTCTTTTCTTCCCAGTAAAAAATTATCCCCGATTGTCCGACCAGAAAACAGGGGAAAACGCTCAATGTGATGTAATACACCGGGAAACGGATTTCGGTCACAAAAAAACTTTGACAAAAGCATCATTTTTTTTTGTTTTCGTCGATCAGAGTATTTAACGGGGTCATCAAATATTTGATTTTCTTAAGGTCTCTCGCCCTTGACAAGGGTCAGACCTTCTGAGATGCTGTCTTTCGAAAGGCTTGTTATGTTATCTCCAAAACATTTTATCATTTCCGCTGGAATTGAGCAGATGCAATTATCGGGAGAGTTGGAGGAAATTGTGGCCAAATGTGGATTAACGGATTGGCGGGAAGACTTTGAGAATGAAATAGAAAAATACCATAAATTAATCGTATGCAACCCGATTCAATGGAGATATATGGAGGGACCATGCTTGACAGATCAGACAAAGACATCTACCAACAGTTAATTGACTGGCTCAAAAAAGCCTGGTGGGGGCTTCCCGACTCCAAGCACCTCATGCCGACAATCGAGTCCTTTTATACACCTGAGGAGGCGGCGCTTCTGACGGGCATTCCTTTTTCGGGTCGAAGCCTTGAGGAGCTGGCCGAGATGAAGGGGATGAAGCCCAAGGATCTGGCCCGCAGACTGGATGCCCTGGCGCAGAGAGCAGCGGTCTGGCGGAGCCAAAAAGGCGATTCGATTCGTTACAGCTTGAATGATTCATTTTTCTTCTTTATGCGTGGCCCGTACTGGGCGGAACAGCCGGATGAAGCCTCAAAAAAGACAGCCAAGCCGCTCAACAAGTACTTTTATAATGGGTTTATGGATCAGTTTAGAGAGGTCCACGCCAAAGGACTTCGAACCATACCCATAGACAAGACCGTTGAAGATCCTCGCAGGATTCTGCCATATGAAGACGTGGTCAAGTTCGTGGATTCCCAGGACTACTGTACGGTCTCCTTCTGTCCATGCCGTCAGCGGAAACTTCTCGATCCCGACTCCAAGGTCTGCGACCATCCCATGGAGGTCTGTCTCCACTTCGGCCGGCTCGGGCACTACATTGTTGAAAACGACCTGGGCCGGGAGATTAGCCGGGAAGAGACCAAGGAAATCCTCAAGCAGTCGGCTGAATCGGGTCTGGTTCATGCCATCAGCAACTGGCAAAAAGGAGCGGATACCATCTGCAACTGCTGCACGTGCTGCTGTCTCTTTTTTGAAGCCTATCACGTCTTGAAACACCACAAAAGCCACGATTTAAGCAACTACCGGGTACGCACAACGCCTGAAACCTGCAAGGCCTGTGGTTTGTGCGTAGATCGCTGCCCCATGGATGCGCTCAGGCTGGAGGATTCCTTAAAGGCGACCAACAAGACGGGAAAGGTGGCAGTGCTGGCCCCCGACAAATGCATCGGCTGCGGTGTATGCGTCTACAAGTGCCCCACCCAATCCCTGATCCTGGCGCGTAAGGAAGAGACTTGCGATCCACCTATGGATGTGAGGGAGTGGATGACCCGTTGGTATGAGGATAAGAGAGGCGCGGAAAAAACGGATGAATCTCTTATTTAATTCAGGGGTTGTCGAGTTGGATCCGGAGGGACGCGAAGAGGTAATTCCCCATTAGACCTTTTCCAAGCGGCAGGGCACCCGCCGTCTTTGCAGCGGAAATCAAGCCATATTTTCATACAGCATCCGTTTTTCCGGACTCATGGCAGCCAAGTATTCCCGCGCTTCTTCTGGGGAAACGGCTTTCAGGGTTCCATCTTCCAACTGGATGACCACGCCGGCGTCGATCAGCATTTTGAAACGCTTTTTCCGAATATCTTTGTCCGGATGACAGATGATCTGGCAATGACCGCAAGTGAGCTGTCCCTTGTTGCCTGGCAGGAGCGCGTGATAGAAGCCTATGCCCGGTTTGGGCCGAAAGGCGTATGGTTTGACGGTACTCACCAGTGCGACCAGGAACTCATCGTCCTTTTCCGGTATGGGGAACCTGGCCGGCGACCAGGTAGACCACTTGCCCGATTTGGACAGTCCGGTAAACCCGCCGCAAACGTAGTCGCAACGGTTGTAGCTCTGCCGCCTGGCATAGGAGAATTCAACCCCGCCCAGGGTGATGGTGGTTTTTTCGTCCGGGTGCATGAGGCCAGAGGCACAAGCGGACTGGCACAGCCTGCACGCATCGCAATAGTTCTCCCTGGCAGGCAGGGGGTCCGTAGGCATTAGTTCAGCGTCCGTAACCACGGACCCCAGAATGATGGCACCGCCTTCTTTTTTCCGGATGACGTTGCCGGACAACCCGAAATGGGCGATGCCGGCGCGAACGGCCAGGTAACGATGAGAGATCGGCGGTTTTTCGTCAAGTAATCCCCGCGGCGTATCTTTTCGGTAGACGAAGTTGGATTCCACCGGAACCGCCGCATGCCCCTTCATCTCCAAAAACCGTGCCAATTCCAGGGCGATGCCGCTGGCATGGGTGTTGGTGCGGACGTTGTCAAGGCAGTGCCCGGAAAAGTCCTCCTTTTTCAAGAATTGCTCTATTTTTCCTTGGTCCAGCGGGAGGGCAAAAACCACGGCCGACCTGACACCACCCAAGACATAGGACAGATCCGTTGACGGCGGCCCGCCTTCCAGGGTCTCGGTCGTGGCGATACCCACGTCGATGGCGCCGGCGTTCAATGCCAGGTCTTTCACAAGTTGGTTAAGATCTTCATAACGCTTTTTGTCTTTTGCCATTTTTTACGTCCTCATTTTTTTCGCAGATGGATGATATGAAATCCAGGGCTTGTCTGTCAAATCCAAACTCGAAACTGAACATTCTTGGGGCCTTGCACTCTTGACAAGCGTTGGACCATCTGAGATGCTGTCTTCCGAAAGGCGTGTTATGTTATCTTTAAAACACTTTATAATCCTGTTTCTGATTTTTCTCTATGCCTGTGGCCCCGGCGGCAGTGAACCCGACAGTTGGGATAAAATTCTCACACGTCAGCACCAGGAACTTATCGAGACCTCCAAAGCCGTTGACCAGTTGATTTTGAAACTGCCGGATCGATTATCGAACCTTCAAAAACACCTCTACCTTCTTAGATCCAAGTTTGAAAAACTCATGCTCTATTTTAACCTGAGATCCGGAAACCCGCTTGTATTGCGGGATATACTGGGTGTCCTGGGTTGGTTTGAACGTGAAGTCAACAGACTCATTTTACCCCTCAAACAGGAAAAAGCTGCCATCGAGCGACAAATGGAGAACCTGGCAGACCTTTCTCACAAGTTCAAGCAGGAGGGTAATCCCACCCAAAAACTGGGACCTGAAATACAGGTAAAGGTGAAGGCCTACCTGAAGGATTTAACCTCCCTCCAAGCCAAACTCCAACCCCTAAGCCTCAAGCTGACCAAAGGAATGGATGCCACCGAAACCTTTATTCTCCTGTTGAAAAAGGACCAGACCCAAATTGAGCACGAGTCCAATCGAGTCCTTAAAGTCCATTTGTTGAAGCGAAACCCCGGTTTTTTTTCGCCCCCGGCCTGGATATTGGGAGCGGCCGAAGCCCGAAAATGGGCATCCCGATTCGGTATTTATCTGCTGGAGCCCATCGAGCTGAAGAGGATGGGATGGACCCTGTTCATGTCCAAAATTGCAATGTTTTCCCTGCTCCTTCTGGGGTTTTCCCTGTTTTTTCTGAAGCGGATGAAAAAACGTTTTGAAAGCCTGAACCCTATTCATTTAATTCCATTCCTTCTCTGTTTCGCAGTTAGCATGGGCATCCTTTTGGGTATTTCTTCCACTGGACTTTTTCCTTCTGCATTTTTTTCGACCACCGTAACGGTTATTCTGGTCTACGGCCTCATCTCCCTTTCCCGTAATCTGCGGCGTCTTTTTTTCGCTGACCAGGCTTCCGAACCCCATCGTCTGGTCCCCCTGTGGGCTGCTGTTTCCACCTGTGCCCTGATGGAATCCCTTCATATCCCCCAGGAAACCTTTATTCCCGTCTGGTCAGCCCTGCTCTTGGTCCTGTGTTGGGGCTATGCCCGAGACAAAACCAAAAGGCAGGGCTGGGCCAATATATCCAGGGGCATTCTGATCGGCGCCATGCCGCTTCTGGCGCTTCTGGCACTTTTGGGTTGGGGCTATCTATCGATTCTTCTGGGGCTGCTGATCTTGTTGTTATCACTGAATGTCCGCCTGGCCAAAGTTTTCAGTGCCGTACTGGGACGGATGGGATCTCGCCAGCAGCGCAGAAAAACGGCTTCGGATGCGCATACCACCAAGCCGGTAAAAAGCCTGGGATTTCCATTGATCTTTCTCACGTTGCTGTTGTCGGGCGTTGCCTGGGTCTTTATCTTTGTGGGAGGTGGATCGCTTTTTATGGAGGTCATCCGCTACAGGGTGGGTTGGGAGCAATTCACATTCAGCATCTCCCGCATTATCTGTATCTTTTCGCTTATGTTCGTGGTCCGCGCCGGGATTACTCTTGCGCGTTCGGCTTTGGCCAAACTGCCGGACACCCACCCGGATCTGGATTCGGGTTCAGTTCAGTCCCTGGACACCATCGTCACCTATGTGCTCTGGTCCCTTTTTTCGTTGGCCACGTTGGGGCTTTTGGGCCTCTCCTTCAGGAACCTGGCCGTCGTCGCCGGCGGCCTTTCCGTGGGGCTGGGTTTCGGGTTGCAGAATATCGTGAACAATTTCATCGGCGGATTGATTCTCCTGTTCGGCAGAAGCATCCAGCCCGGCGACTTGGTGGAGATCGACAATATCAGGGGGCATGTTCGAAAAGTGACCATTCGTAACACGCTGGTAAAAGCGTTTTCAGGGGCCACCATTTTTGTTCCCAACTCCCTCTTGATTTCCCAGAAAATGGTCAACTGGAGCCACGCAGACCGGCGTTATCGTCAGGAAATCAAAATCGGCGTGGCTTACGGCTCCGACGTGGACAAGGTGACGGATCTGCTCCTTACCGCCGCCAAACAAAGCACCAAGGTGCTGGATCGTCCGCCCCCGAGAGTCCGGTTCCTCGATTTCGGCGATAACACCCTGGTATTTTCCCTGAGGGTATGGATCAAGGGCTGGGTCGATCGGTACGCCGATTCGGAAGTGCGCTACCACATCGACCGCATTTTCCGGGAAAACAATATTGAAATATCCTTTCCGCAGCTGGATTTGCACATCCGATCGGCGGAAGGACTTGAGAATCTTCATGGCGCCATTCCCGGAAATCATGATGACGAGAGACGGGTTTAACCGGTTAAAATGGCATATCGTTTGATTTTATTATAGAGAGAAGATCTGGATACTCCCAGCATTCTAGCGGCCCGGGCTTTGTTTCCCCGACACAAACCCAGGGCATTCTTAATCAGCTTGATTTCGTTCGTCCGTATTTCAGCTTTCATATGCAGGCCCTTTTGACCATCTTCGGGCCGGGTCTCGCTTTTTGAGACATTCATGTGTCCGGGTAGGTGATCCACATCAATAGCGTCCTCATTCTGGGCCACGCACACGGCCAGTTCAAGGGCGTTTCTCAGTTCTCGCACATTTCCCGGCCAGGCATAACGCATCATTTCAAAGATTGCGTTCTGAGTCAGTTTCATTCCAAAGCCGGAGCCGCTTTGAAGGAAATGTTCTACCAGCACCGGAATATCTTCGGCCCTGTCTCTCAGCGGTGGAATGCTGATGGAAATGACCGAGAGACGGTGAAAGAGATCCTGCCGAAAGTTCATCTGGTTTTTGAGAAAATCAAGGGGTTTGTTGGTGGCGGAAATGAGCCTGAAATCGATCTCCGAGGGGAGGACTTCGCCGATTTTCTCAACCCGCTTTTCCTCCAGTACCCGCAGCAGTTTGGCCTGGGCCTTGAAGGGCAGTTCTCCGATCTCATCCAGAAAAAGAGTCCCTCTGTGGGACAGTTCGATTTTGCCGATTTTGCCCTTTTTTCGAGCGCCGGTAAATGCTCCGGGGCCATATCCAAACAACTCCGATTCCAACAGTTCATCCGGTATGGATGCACAGTTGACGCAGACAAACGGACCTTCGTTATGGTTGCCGGCGTGATGAATGGCATGGGCAAACAGCTCCTTTCCCGTTCCGGTTTCTCCGGTAATCAGGACGGCGCTGTCGGTGGGCGCGTACATGAGAGCCCTGTTTTTCAAGGCCACAATAGTGTGGCTGATTCCCTTGATATCTTCAATGTTGTATTTGGGGGTGAGTAAATCGCTAGCCGCTCTTTTAAAAGTTTTAACCTTTATCTCCAGCAGATCCAACTTGCGGGCCATTTCGCGCAATTCAGAAATATCCTGAAATATGCACTGGGTCATGGCGCCGATGAATTTGTCGCCCTTGGTGATGGGAATCCGATTTACCACCAATGTGCCCTTTCCCTGATAGTTGTATTTCCAGCCCAGTTCGGCTTTCCTGGTTCGAATCACCTCGGGGAGCCGGGAATCGGGAAAGTATTCCGTAATATGCTTTCCGTAGGTTTCTTTGCGGTCCACACCGATTAACTCCTCGTATTGGCGATTCATGAACCGAATAACGCCGTTCGGGTCCACAAAAACGATACCAAGGTAGGCCTGATCCATCAATAGTTCCAATACCGGCAGCAATTTTTCAGCATTGTCCAGATCCAGGACATGCTTTTCTGAAGGCACTTCCTTCAGACGTCCGTTTGCTGTATTTTCCATCACACCATTTCTCACAGGCAAATGCCTCTTGATTTACTGTCCAATGTTTGTACACCATTCATCAGGCATCTGTCAAACCGCCTGAACGTTTTGCAGCATGGTTAAGGCGGCAATTGGCGGTGAAAGAGTGTGAAGTAAACTTATTTGCAGCTTTGTGTCCAAATGCCGGACACTGATTTTCATGAAAAGTGTCCAAACAGAGGACATTTCAAACCTCCCTTTTACTGCTTCACCAATAGTTTATTGAAATCATGTTGTTTATTTTCGTGGCATGCTCTTTGCTTTATGACCGTTCTACTTGGTAATGACCATCTGGTTTTGCACACGGCACGTCTTTCGGGCGTACAACCAACACGAACTTAAGGTGATAATTATGGATTTTACTCAAGAAGATGTTCTACAAATTTTAAGAATAATGGATGAATCCGAATATGAGCAACTTCATCTTGAAGTGGGCGAATTTAAGCTCGTTGTGAACAAACGAAGTGTTCCCGGCCTTTCTCAGGGCGAACAGGACGTACCGGTTCCAGCGCCTACTGATGTTCCGAAAAATCTTGAAAAAAAGGTTCGGAGCGACTCCCCCACTGGAAAAGCCGACTCAATAGAAGATGTCGGAATGACGGATGAAGCGTATGCGCCAGAAGGTCTTATCCCCGTCCGGTCCCCCATACTAGGCACCTTCTACATCTCGCCAAAGCCGGGCGATCCCGCTTTCGTAGAAGAGGGCCAGGTTGTGGATGAGAATACTGCAGTCTGCATCATCGAAGTGATGAAGCTTTTCAGTACCATCCACGCGGGGGTAAAGGGCCGCATCTCCAAAATTTGTGCGAACGATAGCCAAATGGTGGAGTACAACCAAATCCTGTTTCTCATTGAACCGCAAGCGGATCAGGGAGAGGGCTGAAAACCATGGCGACCATATCACGCGTTCTGGTAGCCAATCGGGGCGAAATTGCCGTTCGCATCATCAAGGCTTGCCGAAAACTGGGTATCGAGACGGTCCTGGCCATGTCAGAGGCGGACCGCGACTCCCTGGCCGCAAGAATGGCCGACCGCGCCGTTTGCATCGGCCCCGCGCCGCCCCTTGAGAGTTATCTGAAAGTGAATACGATCGCCATGGCGGCCCTCGGGACCGGTGCGGACGCCATTCACCCGGGGTACGGATTTTTGGCGGAACAGCCTGCTCTGGGAGAAGCCTGCGCCCGAAACGGATTGATCTTTATTGGCCCTAAACCGGACAGCATCCGGGAAATGGGGGACAAGCTGGTCGCTCGAAAAACCGCCATGGACCTGAGCATTCCGGTAATCCCCGGATCTGCCCTGATCACTGATCTGGCCCAAGGGTGGCGCGAAGCAGAGAAAATCGGATTCCCCATTCTACTGAAGGCCGCAGCCGGGGGCGGCGGAAAAGGAATGAAAGCGGTCTACAAGCCCGAGGAAATGGAAACCGTTTTCATGGAAGCCTCCGCCGAGGCAAGGGCCGCTTTTGGCGATGACCGGCTCTTTGCGGAACGTTTCATCCCCAACGCCCGCCACATTGAAGTGCAGATCCTTTCGGATGGTTCAGGGAAATGCGTTCATCTTTTTGAACGGGACTGCTCGCTTCAACGCCGGTATCAGAAAATGATTGAAGAAGCCCCTTCCACCGCAGTCTCGAATGGGCTGAGGAAGCAAATGTGTGAGGCCGCCATCCACATTGCGCAATCCATCGGGTATGAAAATGCCGGGACCGTTGAATTCGTACTGGACCAGGATGAGAAGCGTTTCTATTTCCTTGAAATGAACACGCGCATCCAGGTCGAACACCCGGTCACGGAAATGGTGACTGATGTGGACCTGGTTGCGGAACAGATTCGAATTGCTTCAGGCGAAAAACGCCTGTTCACCCAGGACGAGATTCGAGTGACGGGACATGCCATTGAATGCCGTATTAATGCGGAATGTCCCAACGAAAACTTTCGCCCCTCGCCGGGCAGAATCGTAAAATGGGAGGTTCCCCGGGGGAAAGGCATCAGGGTGGATACCCACTGTTTTGGGGGATATTTTGTGCCCCCCTATTATGATTCCCTCCTGGCAAAACTTATTGTGTTCGAAAAAACCCGCGAAGACGCCATTTTAAAAATGGCGCAAGCCCTAAATAATTTTCATGTGGTGGGAATTGATACCAACCTCGAATTTCTTTCAGCCATAATGGTCCATCCCCATTTCAAAAGCGGACAAACCAACACACGCTGGCTGGAAACGATTATGTGCAACAAGGAGACGGAAATCCATGAATAAAATCACTTTTGTGGACACGACACTGCGTGACGCACACCAGAGCCTCTGGAACGGGCAAATGACCACCGCCATGATGCTCCCGATCGCTCCGGTTATAGATAAGGTGGGATTTGAGGCCCTCGATTTCATGGCCCTCATCAGCATGGACTGGTGCATTCGTAATCAAAAGGAAAACCCTTGGGAGCGGTTGAAGCTTATGTCCAAGGCCATGCCCAATACGCCCCTTATCGTCGGAGGTGTGCTCAGGAATTTTGGAAACGTCCCCGATTCCGTGACGGAGTTTTGGGCTAAAACGGTTGCAAAAGCAGGGGCCGGGCTTATCCGGATCAATGATCCGTGCCATGATATGACTGAAATCAAAAAAGCCGTCAAATGGTCGAAATCGGCCGGACTGACCACTATGGCCGCCCTGATCTACTCCTACAGCCCCGTCCATACGGATGAATATTATGCGGAAAAAGCAAAACAGATGGCATTGGCAGGGGCTGAACGGATATTCATCAAGGATGTGGATGGTCTCCTGACACCTGAGCGAACCCGCACCCTGGTTCCTGCGATCCTCAAAAAGATTGCCGGAATTCCCCTGGAAATCCACGGGCACTGCACTACCGGCCTTGAGCCCATCTGCTATTTGGAGGCCGTAAAGCTAGGCGTTACCACCGTGCACACAGCGGTTTCCCCTCTGGCCAACGGCCCGTCCCAACCATCTATCGAAAATATTCTCAAAAACCTCCCCCATCTTGGCTTTTCAGCCGATATCGACGAAGATGCGCTCAAGAACATGACCGAACACTTTCGGTATATTGCCGAAAGAGAGGGTTTTCCCATGGGCGCTCCCGTGGAATACGATCTTTTCCAGTACGAACATCAGGTTCCGGGCGGCATGATGTCCAACTACAAGGCCGAACTGGTTAAAAGAGGACTTAACCGCCGATTGAATGCACTGCTCAGGGAGATTGCTCAAATACGAAAAGAGTTGGGGTTTCCCATCATGGTGACCCCTCTTTCCCAATACATCGGCGCCCAGGCCATATTGAACCAGACCGGGGGAGAACGCTATAAGATTGTTACCGACGAGGTCATCAAATATGTTCTGGGCCACTTCGGAGAACTGGCCGCGCCTGTAGAAAAATCGGTCCTGGAAAAAATCCTGAAAATGCCCCGTGCAAAGGAACTGGAGAACTGGGAACCGCCTCAGAAATCCATTGAAGCACTGCGCCGGGAATTTGGACCCGGCTTATCCGACGAGGATTTTCTCCTGAGGGTATTGAGTTCAAACCAGGAGGCGCTAAATGACGTATTGGCCGCCGGGCCTCAAAAATACGATTATCCAAGGGGAGACAAACCGATTATGTCGTTGATCCGGGAGCTATCCGAGCGGAAAGACGGGGCTTCCGTTCAGATCAGAAAAGGTGATTTTTTCCTTGAAATGCGATGAACCGGGTGACGTCCTTTGCCCAATTTCTAATCGATGGGAGCTGATATGGATAAATTAATCATTACCGCCGCCATTACCGGAAGCCGGAATATGCGGAACATTTCCCCCTATATACCCTATACGCCGGAGGAAATTGTTCAGTCTTCCATAGAATGCTGGAATGCGGGCGCCGCCATTGTACACATTCATGTTCGGGATCCCGAATCCGGTTTGGGCACGCAGGACCCGGAGCTTTTCAAACAGGTTGTGGAACCTTTGAGAGAACAGACCGATGTGATTGTCAACCTCACCACGAGCGGCATTGCCGGCAGGAATCTTCCAATGGAAGACCGGCTGAAGTCCCTGGAACTGAGACCTGATATGGCGTCCTTTGACGCCGGTTCCATCAACTTGGGAGGCGGGGTCTTCATTAATCCACCGGATTTTCTGGACTTGGCCGCCAACGAGATGAAACGGCTTCACGTGAAACCCGAAATAGAAGTATTCGACTCCGGTATGGTTACCACCGCTGTCGCTCTCAGAGACAAGGGGAAACTGGAAACCCCACTGTATTTCCAATTTGTTCTGGGTACGCCGTCAGGCGCCGTGGCTACACCGAAATCCCTGCTCCATTTAACTGAAATCATACCCGTGAACAGCATCTGGTCTGTTACCGGAATCGGCAGGGCACACCTGCCCATGGCAATGATGGCCCTCATCATGGGCGGACACATCCGGCTCGGCATAGAAGACAACCTGTATTATAAACAGAGGGTTTTAGCGAAGACCAATGCTCAGTTCGTTGTGCGAATCGCTCGAATCGCCCGCGAATACGGCAGAGAAATCGCTTCACCGGATGAGGCGCGGGCCATTCTGGGCCTTTCAAAGGGAAAAGGATCGAAAAAGGATTAGGTAGCCTTCAGAAGATTCCGGAATCTACTCAAGGAATAAATCAATGCATCGACAACTCAAAATGAAAGGAGAGATTGAAAAATGAATGTAATGTTGGAAATTGACAAGATGGACAAACTGATTATCACTGTGGCCACCACGGGGGGGCTTCATGATAAAAGCGTCAACCCCAATCTGCCGGAGCAGCCCGATGAGATTGCGCAGGATGCGTACGACTGCTACAACGCCGGGGCCGCTGTTCACCACATTCATGTGCGCGATAAACTGGGGAGAACAACCGGAGATTTGAACGTTTACAGTGAGGTCATCAGCGCGGTTAAAGCCAAATGCCCGATTATTACGCAGATCGGAAACGGTATTGGAGGGGTTTATCGGGCTGACGGCAGTTTTGAAGTGGCCACTCAGGAAGAAAGGATGGACCTGACCACCATAACCCCTAAACCGGATATGCTCACCATCAACTGCGGGACCTTTCAATTCGGGTACATTCCAGACACTACTTTTTACAATCCCCTTCAGTGGAACCTGGAGTTCCTTAAAAAATGCTACGAGCGAGACATCGCCGTTGAATGCGAATGCTACGATATCAGCCATATTGAAAATGCAAAGGAAATGGTTCGTCAGGGGGTTTTGAAAGAGCCCGTTCACTACAGTCTGGTTCTGGGGATCAAGGGAGGGATTCCGGCAAGCCCTCAAATGATCAGCGCCATGGTGGGTGTCATACCGGAAGGGTCCTCGTGGCAGGTCATCACCATCAGTAAGCAGCAGGTTCCTTCCACCATAATGGCCATGTGCCAAGGGGCCAATATCCGGACGGGCATGGAAGACAACATCTACTATAGGAAAGGCGAGCCGGTGAAAAGCAATGTTCAGTTGGTGGAAAGAATGGTCCGAATCGCCCGGGAGTTGGGACGGGAAATTGCTACTGTGGATGAGGCAAAGGAAAGACTGGGGATAAAATCATAAAACAATCGATTCAAGAAAGTGAAAGGAGAAAATCAGATGGGGATCAAAAAACTGTTGGTGCTTTTAGGATTGTTCGGGTTTGCTTTTTCCGGTATGATTATTGGCCAGGCTGTCGCGGCCTCCGACGTAATTGAAATCAAAGCGGCCAGTTGGTATCCGCCGCAGCATCCCATGTTTAAGGAAGCCTATGAACCCTATGCCAAAGTCATTGAAGAACGGACCAATGGAAAAGTAAAATTCATATGGTTCCCCGGCGGAACCCTGGCCAAGGCGGCTCAGACCTATGATGCGGTCAAGACCGGTCTGGCGGACATGGCCATGCCCATGGCCCTTTGGACCGTGGAAAGCCAGTTCCCCGTTTCCACAGTGGTTATTCTCCCCTTTATGACTGATTCTGCCGTTCAGGTGGCGGACCTTTACTATCGGGCGTTTCAGGCCATACCGGAAATCAGAAAAGAATATGGGGGTCTCAAGGTTCTGGGGTTTCATACCACCGAACTGGTCAACCTGGACATGAAAAGCACTCAGATTAAGACATACCAGGACCTGGCCGGAAAAAAAGTATGGCCCGGATCCGCAACAAGTGTCAAGTGCTTGAAATTATGGGGAGCCGTTCCCCGTATGACCAAGATCGAGGATCTCTACATGAGCCTTCAGCGGGGGACTTTGGATGGTTGTACTTTCCCCTGGGTGGCGCTGAAAGCCTTTCGTCTTACGGAAGTGACCGCCAGCCACACGGTGCTGAATTTTACCGCCGGCCAGAACCCCATTGTTATGAATCTGGACAAATGGAAGTCGCTGCCGCCGGATGTTCAGAAGGTATTTGAAGAACTGGCCCCATCCATCGGTCTTCTGGTGGGGCATGTCTTTGCCAAATACGGAAACCGCATTGAAGGGGCCCTTAAAAAACGGGGCGACTTCATCTATCACCCGACCCCGGAACAGAAGGCCCAATGGAAAGAAAAAGTCATGCCCGTTTACCAGGGTTGGGTCAAACAGGTGAGTGCCAAGGGCGTGGACGGGGAAACCATCCTCAAGAAAGTGCAGGCCCTTGCAGCGGAAGTTAAGAAAAATCCCCCTAAGCCCGCCGCCTGGTGGGGGAAACGCTGGCAGAAATAGGCATAAAGCGTTTAAAAAGAAGGTTGGCAGAAAGGGTATCCGGAAGTGTCGGCTGATCCTCGGGGGTGATGCCGGCACTTCTTCAGTGTTACACCCCTAGTAAAAAAGGTAAGGACTATGAACAAGGACATTTATGCGCTTCTGGCCAAGAAGCTCGATGAATTGCCCAACGGTTTTCCCGTTACGGAAAGCGGGGTTGAACTGCGGATACTGCGAACGATATTTTTACCCCATGAAGCCGAAATGGCCTTAAAAATGCGATCCGTCCCGGAAACGGCCGATGAGATCGCCGAGCGTCTGGGAAAACCGCTGATCGAGATGCGAACCGTTCTCGATGATATGGCTCGGAAAGGTCAAATCGGGACTTCCAAAATGGCTGGACGTCAAGTGTATCGATCGGTTCCATTTGTTGTGGGAATATACGAGTTTCAGCGAAGAGAACGGCTCACCAAAGAACTGGCGGAACTTTTTGAAGAGTACCTGCCTTTGCTCAGCAAAAAGCTGGGCGGTCACAGACCTCATGTGACCCGGGTAATCCCTGTCAACCAAGGGATTAAAGCAGACCTCCAAATACTCCAATACGAAGATGTTCGTCAGATTATTAAGAAGGCGAATTCATTCAGGGTGCAGGATTGTATTTGTCGAAGGGAGCAGGGCCTTCTTGGAAATCGATGCGAACATACGTTAAGGAATTGCCTTCAATATTCCATGGAGGAAGGCGCCTACGACTATTTTAATCTAGACGGGGACGTTATTACCAAAGAAGAGGCGTTACTAATAATCGATGAAACCGAGAAAGAAGGCCTGGTTCATAATACATACAATGTGGAGGAAGCCATCGGCGGGTTCATCTGCAATTGCTGCTCCTGTTGTTGTGGTCTTTTGCGTAGCATGAAGGAATTCAAGGCGCCCTACATCCTTGCCAGAAGTCGATATGTGGCTGTTATCGATGCGGACAGCTGCATTTCCTGCGGCACATGCCGTGACGAACGATGTCCCGTGGACGCAATCATTGAAGATGATGAAAATTACCGTGTTTCCGCAACACGTTGTATCGGTTGCGGGGTGTGCGTCATAACATGCCCTTCCGAAGCGATCGAACTGGCGGCAAGAACCGAATCGGACCGGGATGCGGTAGCCAAAAATATGATCGAATGGGAGCAGGAACGTTTGACGGTGCGTGGACTTTCGGATCAGTGATCCGCAGTCTCATTTGACGTGAAAAAACTGACCTTTGAACAATTGCAATAAACGGGAGGTGAAATGTCAAGCGCCATCAGAGTAGGCGATGTTCTAGCGTCCATCGCATCCGGTTTGAAGCGGTTCATCCACCCCATCAGTAAATATCTAGGTTATTTGGGTGCCGTCCTTTCTCTGTGCATGGCGGCCGTGATCATTCTGGACCTGGTTCTACGGCTGGGGTTCAACCGCCCCATGGCCGGTATCCTGGAATATGAAACCTTCCTTTTGGTGGTTATTACCTTTCTGAGTCTGGCGCAGACCATGATCCGGCGGCGCCATGTGGCCATTGATCTGGTCACCAGCCGGTTTTCACCCAAAACAAAGACTTTTTTCGGGGCGGTTTTTTCAATTTTCGGCACATTTCTATTTTCCCTGATCAGCTGGCGGCTGGCGGTTCGGACCGTCGACGCTTTCGGAAACGGGTCGGCTGCGGGCGTTACCGAGATTCCCCTCTATCCCTTCTATTTCATAGCCGCTCTTGGCTGTGCGTTGATTACCCTCGTGCTCCTTGAAGACCTGTTGAACTGTCTCGGAGGGATTCTGAAAAACGAGAAGAACCCGTGGCTATGGTTTTCGGCCATCCTGGCCGTTTCCATAGCGGTTCTCATTTTTCCGGTACTGTTGAAACTGGGCGCAATCAAACTGGGCAGCATGACCACGGGCCTTCTTTTTCTGGTCCTGATGCTGGTCATGATGATGCTCGGCTTCCCCATCGCATTTTCCATGGGTCTGACGGGCGTTTTGGGTCTCTGGTACCTGACGGGGTTCAAGATTTCCATGGGCGCCCTCAGCATTTCAGTTTATGACTCCGTGAGTGAGTATTATCTTTGCGTCGTGCCGTTTTTTATTCTCATGGGGCTTCTGTGCCTCAAGGCGGGCGTCAGCCGTTCCCTTTACAAAGCATCCCATGCCTGGTTCGGCCAGATGCCGGGAGGTCTGGCCGTGGGCACGGTCCTCGGTTGTGGCGGTTTTGCGGCCATCTGCGGAGACAGCATGGCCACGGCCGCCACCATGAGTTCCGTCTCCCTGCCGGAAATGAAGAAATATCATTACGACGACGCACTGGCCACAGGTTCGGTTGCGGCCGGCGGCACCTTAGGCATTCTCATCCCTCCCAGCATCGGGTTCATCGCCTACGGCATCATCACCGAACAGTCCGTGGGCCAACTCTTCATGGCCGGTATGATCCCGGGGCTTCTGCTCATGGTGCTGTTTGCCGTTACGGTCTACATCCGATGCAGAATGAATCCGGCCCTGGGACCTGCTGCAGCCGCATCAACCCTTTCGGAGAAAATGGCATCCCTCAAAGATGTATGGCAGGTTTTTCTGCTCTTCTGCGTGGTCATCGGAGGCATCTATTCAGGGTTGGTGACCCCCACGGAGGCCGGAGGGGTCGGCGCCGTCGGCGCTCTCGTCATCGCCGCCCTGTCAAGGGAATTTTCGTGGAAAGGGCTTCTGGAGGCGCTGATAGGGTCCATAGAGATGTCGACCATGATTCTGACCATCCTCATCGGGGTGACGATCCTGGGGAATTTTGTCACCCTCACCCAGATTCCCATGGAGCTGGCGGCATTCCTTGAGGGTCTGAATGTATCCCGTTACGTGCTCTTTGTCCTGATCCTGCTGCTTTATCTTTTTTTAGGCATGGTCATGAATATTATCCCCATGATCATGCTGACCCTGCCCATTTTGTTTCCCACCATCATGGCTTTGGGATTTGATCCCATCTGGTTCGGCGTCATTATGGTGATCATGATGGAAATGGGGCAGATTACCCCGCCCGTTGGGATCAACGTGTTTGTCATCCACGGGGTCGCCGACGGAGTCCCCATGTCAACCATATTTCGGGGGGTCCTGCCGTTTTTACTGGTTCAGGTTCTGGTGATCGTCATTCTATGCCTCTTTCCCGATATCGCACTCTTTTTACCCAATGCCATGGATGTCCTGGCGCCCATCGGGAATTAGTGGCTTTCAGTCTGTAATCATTCTGGAGGAACATATGGAACAAGAAGCAACCAAAACCCTTCATGGCATCACTCGAATAGAAGGCACGGTCGAAGGGGAAGCCCTGGTGACCACCGAAAAACTGAGTCACCTTTTTAATGCCATCGGCAACGACGGTGTGATCCGCATGAATGGTCATCCCTTGATGGGACAGAGCTATGCCGGAAAAATTATCGTCTACGATACGGATATCTTTTCCACCGGTGGTGCCTGGGGGCTGTATTTCAAATGCAAGATCACCGGGAAAGGCCCCAAAGCCCTGATCTGCCGAAATGTCCATCCCATCAGCGTGGGCGGCGCGGTGGACGCTGGGACCCCTGCTGTGGACGGTTTTGACCTGGATCCCTGCCAAACAATAAAAACCGGAGACCGGGTAAAAATCACGGCCCCTGAAGCCGGTGGAGAGGCCATTGTTGAGGTTTTTTCAAAGGAAGCGACTCCGGAAGAGTCGGCGCCGCTACAAATGAAGGCAACCGGCTGGAAAAAGGACAGCCTCCAACTGACTCCCCATGAAGAAGAGATGCTGGCGGGAAAGCACGGAAAAGCCAAACAGACGGCCATGGAACGTCTGGTGAAATTCGGACAGGGCATGGGTTCCACAAAAATGACCCGGATCTGTTCAGCCCATGTCTTTTCCGACTGGGAAAAGCAGGACGTGGTTATCGGCGCCTGGCCCATCTTCGAGGAATTTGCGAAACTGGACGCAAAAGTGGTCATGCCCACCACGGTGGAAAGCACCTTTATAGCCGACGAATTGGTGGATGACATTGGGATGCCCTGGCACTACAAAGTCCGGACCCCTGCCCGCGAAGTTTATGGTGCCATGAAACCGGTCCACGACAATCTCCAATCCATGGGGGTTCATGTGATCCCCACCTGCATCCCCTACATGCACATGAGCGTTGCCCGATACGGGGAATGCCATGTGACCAGCGAAAGCAACCACGCGGCCTACACCAACACCATGCTGGGAGCCCGGGTGAACCGGGATCCCGCCAACATGGTCCTCTATTCCGCCATCACTGGCGTCATGCCTGAATACGGCATGCATCTTACGGAAAACCGGCGGGGGCAGATGCTTTTTGAAGTGGCGCCCGATGTGCTGCCGGAACTCCAGGATGTCGGCGATTTTGTGGCCCTGGGTGGGGCCATCGGCTTTCGGGCCGTGGACCGCGTGCCGGTGGTTGCGGGTCTTGAACGTATGACCAATGAACAGGCCAAGGCCTTCTGCGCATGCGTCTCTCCGGCGCTGACCTACCCCATGATCCACATTGTGGGTATCACCCCGGAAGCCCAGACGGTGGAAGATGCTTTCGGCGGGGCCGTTCCGGATGATGTGGAACGCATTCAAATCGGCAAGGCGGAATTGCGCGCCCTTTACCACAGCATCAACCAAACTGAGAATCATGAGATTGATGTGGCGGTGGTGGGGTGCCCGTTTCTGACCTTGGAGGAATTTGTTGAACTGGCGGATCTGTTGGACGGTCAGAAGGTGAAAAAACGTCTCTGGCTGTACACGGACTATATTGAATATAGCGCCGCCAAAAAGGCGGGGCTGGTGGAAAAGGTCGAAAAGAGCGGGGCACGGGTGGTTCACTCCTGCTGTCCCGGCATGATCGACCGGGATTTTGAAACGGCCGAATCCCTGACTTACGCCACGGACAGCCTCAAAATGGCCACCCTGGGGGCTGGCATCGGCTTTCCCAAAAACTGGCTGGGCACACGGCGGGATGTGGTGAATGCCGCCATAACGGGAAGATTTGAGCGTAGTCGCTGGCGTTAAGAATGCGGATCCGCGGAATGTGGATTTTTTCTCGTTCCCATGCTCCAGCGTGGGAACGCATCGTTTAAAAGCAAGGAGACCTGCCCATGGAAACCTCACAATCATCTAAAATCAAAAACGTCACCATCATTGGCGCCGGTATTCTGGGCGCGCAGATTGCCGTTCAGGCCGCCTGTTTTGATTTTGACGTCGTGGTCTATGACAATTCGGAAGGGGCCTTTGAGCGGTCGGTGGGGCAGTTCGAAGCCATGATGTCCACGCGAAAAACCGGTCCGGTGGTCCCGATGGAACTATGGAACGGCAGCATTTCAAAGGTTAAGACCGCATCTGTGATGGCTGAAGCGCTGAAGGGTGCCGATCTGGTGATCGAGGCGGTACCCGAGAATCTGGAACTCAAAAAAAAGGTGTTTAAGGAGATGGATGCTCTGGCGCCTCAAAAAGCGATTCTGGCCAGCAACAGTTCCACCATCCCCATTTCAAGGATTGAAGATGCCACAAGCCGGCCCGAGAGATGCCTGAACCTGCATTTCTACACCCCTGTCACCGGCATCAACCTGGTGGATATCATGGGCGGCACGCGGGTGGATCCCTCCGTCATGGAAAACGGGCGGCAATGGATCAAGGCCATCGGCTGCATTCCCCTGACCGTCAAAAAAGAAAGCTACGGATTCTGCTTTAATCGCGTATGGCGGGCCGTCAAGCGGGAAATCCTTTCCATGTGGTCCCAGGGGGTTGTGGATTTTCGGGATGTGGATCGGGCCTGGATGGTGGCTTACAGGCAGGCTGCGGGGCCTTTCGGCCAGATGGACATGAACGGGCTGGATGTGACCTATCATGTGGAAATGAGTTATTATCATGAATCCGGCGAGGAAAGGGACCGTCCCCCCGATGCCCTCAAGGCCATGGTGGACCGGGGGGAGTTGGGGGTTAAGACCGGAAAAGGCTTCTATACCTATCCTGACCCGGAATTTGCGGCGCCGGATTTCCTGAAAGGTTAATTCTAAGCTCAGAAAAAAAAGGAGAAATGGGAATGGATACAGGGGAACTCACCAACTTTCCCGAAACCGTGGCGCCTGCCGCGGTAATTACCTATTCCCTGGTTTCCATTCTGGGTACCCTGGCGGCCGCTCTTTTCATGGGCCGGAAGCCCTGAATCCATCGGTAATGCCACTGCCGTATAGAATTTATCCCTGAACAATACGGGTCAAAAATAGACCCTTTTATGGAAAAACGGTGCTACCGCACGCGCGTCAGCCGTCCGTAATCCAAGGCAAGAATATGATCGGCGATTTGTCGAAGCCAGGTCAGTTGATGGCTGATGATAATCAACGTCGTACCCCACTGGTTTCGTGCCTCCAGCGCGGCGTGCAAAATGAGCTCAGAGCTTTCGCGGTCCACATTGGCCGTTGGCTCATCCAGCAATAGGACCTTGGGCTTAAGGACCAGCCGGGCGGCCAAAGCAACCCGCTGTGCTTCACCACCAGACAGTTCCCGCCAGGAGCGTTGGGAAAACCGGGCCGGGTCCAGGCCGACTTTTTCAAGAGCCTGGCGCACCGGGTGCTGGGTGTCGGATATTCCCCGAATCTTGAGCCCGTAAGACACGTTGGCCTGTACGGATCTTTTGAGCAGATACGGTTCCTGGCTCAACATGGTCACCTCACGGCGCAGAACCGGCGAAACCTGGGACAAGGGCCGTCCCTGAAAAGTCACTCGGCCTGCGGCCGGTTTCTCCAAAAAGGCCAATATCCTCATCAAAGTACTTTTGCCCGAACCGTTGGGTCCTATCAAGCCGGTAATGGTTTGCACTTCGATGTTCAGGCGATCCACATCCAGAACCGTTCGATCCCGGTAAACCTGGGTCAGATTTTCCAAATGATAAAGTGATTTGTTCATTGTCCTGATAACCGTTTCAAACCGGACATGGCCAGATTTACCAGCAATGCCAGGGTAATCAGAATCAAACCCAGCGCGATCCCCATGGCAAACTGCCCCTTGCCCGTCTCCAGGGCAATGGCTGTTGTGATGGTCCGGGTGTGCCATTTAATGTTGCCGCCGACCATCATGGAAATACCCACTTCGGATACAATCCGGCCGTATGCGGCCGCGCCCGCCAGGGCCAGGGCAAACCGGGCTTCCCAAAGTGACGTCAGCAATAGTTGACGCGGGTCAGTCCCCAGGGTTAGTAACGTTTGTTTGAGGCGATAGTCAAGGTTTTCCACAGCCGTTGCCGTCATGGCCACCACGATAGGAAGGCCCAGAATGGTCTGGCCGATGGCCATCCCGGGGATGGTAAACAATAGCTCCAAACCTCCCAATGGCCCCCGGTGGCTCATGAAAGCGTAACAAAGAAGTCCGATGACCACTGTGGGCAGGGACAACAACGTATCAACGATAACCCGAATAAGTCGCCGTCCGGGGAAATGGGCGTAACCCAGGCAAAATCCAAGGGGCGCGCCAATAACCATGCTGGCCCCCACGGAAAGGCTGGAAGCAAGAACAGTGGTTTTCACCGCCGAATAGGTTTCCGGATCTCCTTGAAAGAGAAGCTCAAAAGCGTGAATCAGCCCACTCAGGATATAGTCCATGGATCAAAAAATGCTTGTCAAAAAAGTTTAATGTTTCGCTACCTGGCGTTGGGAATATACAGTTTTTTGTTCAACAATTTGAAGTTTCCGATGAGATTTTGAATTTTCTTCGAGGTCATCCAGTCGGTGAACTTCCTGGTCAGTTCGTATTGCACATTCTTACAATTGGCCGGATTTACGGCAATAATGCTGTACTGATTAAACAGTGCGGGATCATTTTCCACCCAAACCCTCAAAGGTGGATTGCCGGCGTGATTGTCGGCGAATTTGATAAAAGTCCCCCGGTCGGTCATGGTGTAGCCACCCTTCTCGGTGGCCACATTGATGGTTGCGATCATGCCCTGCCCTGTCTGGACATACCATTTTTCCTTGTCCGGCACCGCCAGGCCGGCTTCCTTCCACAGGAAAATTTCCTTTTTGTTGGTGCCGGAATTGTCCCCACGGCTCACAAAGGCCGCTTTTCCGGCTCCCAGTTTCCGGATGGCCTCGAGTACGGACGAGTCTTTGAGTCCCGCCGGGTCATTTTCAGGACCGATGATGACAAAGTCGTTATACATCACCTGGGTTCGGTCTTTGCCGAAGCCGTCGGCCACATATTTTTTTTCCGCCGCCGGCGCATGCACCAGCAGGACATCCACGTCGCAGTTTTTGCCCATCTCCAATGCCTTCCCCGTCCCGATAGCGGTCCATTTCAATTCAATCCCTGTGTCCTTCTTGAGTTCAGGGGCCAGAATGTCCATAAGACCTGTGTTGTCGGTACTGGTCGTCGTGGCCAGCATCAGGCTGTCGGCCGCCGAACCGCTCAGAGGTCCGGCCATCCACAATGCCAAAGCCGTCAAAAATAGAAAAACAGATTTTCTGACCATATCCTTACTCCTTTTTTTCCAATGGGTCGAAAACAAGCTTGCGGGTCTCCAATGGCAGGAAATAGGTATCCCCCGCACAAGGCCGGCAATACACCCGGCCGTCGGATAGGACTTCCTTTCCGTCACGAACTGTCTCACCACATTTTTCGCAAAGGATCTTTTGCCGGGTGGGTCCCGGTAAATCCAGATCTTGAAGGTCGATTTTAACCTCCTCAATCTTGAACAGTTCTGATGCGGACATCAAACGATAAGCGAGAAGTTGACGTCCCTGAATGTTCTGGATATGAGGGGCATACTTTTTCGCCAGATCCCGGGAGCGTTCAGTGGCGCTGATGCGGTAGGCGCGGCCGGTTTCAAGATTGAGGAAGGATGCAGCCATAATACCGTTATCCACAAATTTAAGTGACCGACGTCCCAGTTTAACACCGGTGACCACTGAAATGGCATCACTGGCGCATCGATCGATCTCCACAAAGACGATGAGTTTCTTGATCTCTTTTGTGGGTTCCTCAATGCCGATCAGCCGACAGCCCAGCATGGCCATGCGGACGCCAATGATCTGGCCGGGACAGAGGTGCCCATGGTGTTGAACGGAGCGGGCCAGCAATGTTTCAAAATCTTCCATCCGTTTCCTCGACGTTTCAAAGCCCGTGTTTAAACAAGGTCAGATACGATTTAGCATATCGTCCGGGAACCGGCAACCGGAAAGACAATCGTTGTTGACATATCCTTCCATTTTCCGTATTCTAACCCCTTAGAAAATGTGATGATATCAGGAAGTCTTGGTCATCCAGCCTGGTGTAATTTCCTCCAGAATTATTATCAAAATGTGAACCGGTTGAATCCTTGAAAGGAACATGAATTGCTATGAGACTCCATGAATATGAAGGGGCGGATATTTTTGAAAGCATGAAAATCCCGGTGCCGAGACGGGATGTGGCGGAATCGGCGGAAGATGCTACACGAATTGCGGGAGAAATCGGATACCCGGTAATTCTGAAAGCCCAGGTGCTGGTGGGGGGGCGAGGCCTGGCCGGAGGCATCAAAACCGCCAAAACTCCGGAAGAGCTTGAAGATCTGGCGGGGGAGCTTTTTGGCAAAGAAATCAAAGGGCTGAAAGTTCGCAAGATTCTTGTGAGTGAAAGGGCTGAAATTGCTCAGGAATTGTATATCGGCATTACCATTGACGGATATTCCGGAAGACCGGTGGTCGTGGCCAGTACCGAAGGGGGCGTTCATATCGAAGCGGTGGCGGAAAAATCCCCGGATAAGATCACCTCATTTCACGTGGATCCCGAATTCGGTCTTTACCCTTATCATGCGCGAAACCTTTTCAGGAAGCTCGGCCTCTCCCAGCGTACCCTGATTGCCTGTGCGGATGTGACGGTACAACTATACAAAATTTTCAGCCGGCTTGAAGCCCTTCAGGTGGAAATCAATCCCCTGGCCGTGCTGGCCAACGGCGGCGTATTGGCCGTGGACTCCGTCCTGGAAATTGACAATTCCGCCCTTTCGAGGATCAAACACCCCCTTCCCGATTACTGGCAACGCATTGAAAACTCACTCGAACGTAAAGGCAAGGAAATTGGCGTGACCTATGTGGACCTGGACGGGGATATCGGTTTGATCAGTTCGGGGGCCGGTTTGGGCATGGCCAGCATGGACATTATCGGAAAAACCCTTAAACCGGCCAATTTTCTGGAGACCGGCGGGGGCATCACCGCAGAACTGCTGTATAAATGCATGGATCTGGTCACCACCAAAAAGCGCATCAAAGCCGTTTTCATCAACATCTACGGCGGCATCAATCCCATTCATGAGGGCGCCAAAGGGGTGGTTCAGTTCATCCGGGAAAACAATCTCGAAATCCCCGTCGTGGCCAAAGCCCTGGGGAACCACCAGGAGGAGACATGGGAGATCCTGCGTTCAGGCGGCGTCCATGTGGTGACTGATGCGGCTACCGAGGTGGCGGTTGCACGACTGGTAGAACTGGTCGCCCCGTAGAGATAGGCACAATAATAGGGCAACCACAGGGGGTTGCCCGTACGCAGGGGCAGGCCCCCGTGCCTGCCCAAATGAGAGCAACAGATCCAAACCGATAGATTTAAAAGAGGATTTAAGATGAGTATATTTATAGATGACCATACCCGGGTGATTGTTCAGGGAATTACGGGAAAAATAGGCAGTGTACAGACACGCTGGATGTTGGAATATGGAACGAACGTGGTGGGGGGTGTAACCCCCGGAAAAGGCGGTAAGACCGTTGAGGGCCTGCCGGTTTTTGACAGTGTGGAGGAAGCCGTAAGAGAAACCGGGGCCAACGCGTCCGTGTTTTTTGTCCCAGCCCCCTTTGTGCTGGATGCCTTCTATGAAACTGTGGATGCGGGGGTCGAGCTCATCGTCATTGTGCCGGAACACGTACCGGTGCACGATGTCATGAGAATGCGGGCCTATTCAGAAGGCAAAAATCTTGTTGCCCTGGGACCCACCACGCCGGGTATTCTTGTTCCCGGAAAAGGGAAAATGGGCATCATGCCCGCATCGCTCTTCGCCCCCGGAGGGGCCGGCATCATTTCGCGAAGCGGCACCCTTTCCTACGAGTTCGCAGGTATCCTGTCTGAAAAAAACGTGGGGCAGAGTACGGTGGTGGGCATGGGGGCTGATCCGGTCGTGCTGACCAATCTGAGCGATATCCTCAGGCAATTTGAAAAAGACGAAGATACCAAAGGGGTGATTATCGTTGGAGAAGTGGGCGGAGACCAGGAGGAACAGGCGGCCGAATTTATCGCCACACGCATGGAAAAGCCGGTTGCCGCCTATATTGCGGGACGTTTTTCTCCCCAGGGAAAGCGCATGGGGCACGCGGGCGCCATTGTTCGCGGTTCAGCCGGGACTGTGGAAGGCAAATGCGAAGCCCTTCAGGCCGCAGGGGTGAATGTGCTCGAAAGTCCCGTTGCGGTGGCTGATTGGGCCATTGAAAACAACCTTTAGCCAGCCGACTTAAAACGGCGGTTACCCTTAACATGACGCCCATAACAACCTGGTTCCTCGCCGCGAGGCCATGGTCATTTTCCATGTCGGCCATTTCCGTCACCATCGGTTCCGTATGGGGCGCCGATGGTCTGTTTTCCTTTGGCGGGTATTTCCTGGCCCTCCTGGGAATGGTAGCCCTGCATGGCGCCACCAACCTGCTGAACGACTATTATGATGTAAAAAACCAGGTGGATACACCGTCGGCCCCGACGGTCAAATACCGGCCCCATCCCCTGGTGGAAAATGCCCTGAGCTTGCGCCAGGTGCTGGTTTTTTCGCTGGTGCTTTACACACTGGGCATTGCTGTGGGGTGGTATCTGACCGCCACACGCGGCTGGCCAATCCTGGTGATCGGGGTCATCGGGGTCCTGACAGCTATCTCTTACACCGCGCCCCCCCTCAACCTCAAATACCACGCCCTGGGAGAACCCACGGTGTTTCTGTTGTGGGGTCCTCTGGCCATGCTGGGAGCCCATTACGTTCAAACCCAGACCTTTAATCCCGCCATTTTGCTGGTATCACTTCCCTTTGGAATCCTGGTGGGGCTGGTGCTGTTGGCCAACAACATTCGGGACATGGCGTTTGACAAAAAGCAGGGCATCAAAACCCTGCCCATTCTACTGGGAAGTTCCCGGGGGCGGCTGGTTTATGGCGCCCTCATTTTCCTGGCTTTTTTCGGCGTGGTGATCATGAGCCTGCTGGGCCCTTTGACCCCGTGGTCGCTACTGGTTCTTCTGGCTCTTCCATTGGTAAGGCCTGTTTTTCAAATTGTATCCGGGGACTGCCCACCGGACGCGGACGCCCGAACCGCCAAGCTGGATACGGCATTCGGGGTCCTTCTCCTGATTTCCATTCTTCTGGAAAGATGTTTCAAATAAACAAAAAGGGGATGGATTTGCGCCCGCTGATATTGTGTATGGCCGTCGCTGCCGTCTGCTGGTTTTTCGCCTTTTTTGTGCCCTATGGCAACTTCTGGATCAAAATCAGCCTGTCGGCCCCATGCCTGGCTGTTCTTGCGGTGGTCTTTGGGGGGTGGCCACTGCCGTTAAAGGAGTTGACGGGTCGCGCAATCCTGTGGGGAATTTTGTCGGCAGTGTGCCTTTATGGTATTTTCCTGGCGGGAAACGCCATTTCAAACATCCTTTTCCCTTTTGCCCATGACCAGGTGGATGCCATCTATGCCAAAGGAGACAACACTCCCGGATGGGCCATTTGTCTTTTGTTGCTTTTTGTTACCAGTCCATCAGAGGAAATTTTCTGGCGGGGATTTCTTCAACGCCGCCTGGGCCTTCATATGGGGGATTTCAAGGGGTGGATTGTCAGTTCCGTTCTTTACGCGGCCGTGCATATCTCTTCTTTAAATTTCATGCTCGTGGGTGCGGCAGGGATTGCCGGCCTGTTCTGGGGGTTCATGTACTGGCGGTTGGGAACCCTCTGGCCGGTGGTTATTTCCCACGCCGTCTGGACCTGCCTCGCTTTCGCGGTAGCCCCCATACATTAAATAATTCCGGGGACACAATAAATTATTCATTTCTTCAGAGGCATAATGTGGTGACTGAAGCCAGTTGTCAATAATTTATTGTGTCCCCGGAATTTTATGTATAAGGTAAAAAGCTCGAAATGGAAAAAGGCGTTTTAGAAATCACAGGAGGGACATCATGGATAAGGAAATAGCAGCTTTTATTGAAAAAACCGTAAAGGAACAGATGGACACCCTGGTTGACAGGAAAGTAAAGGAAGCAATCGAAGCAGAGGGTGAACAGAATCGGGCGGCTTTCGTCGCATCCAAAGGAACTATGGATATGGCCTATGTCCCGTTACTTCTGGCTGCCAGCTGCGCGGCCATGGATATTGAGGCATCCATATTCTTCACCTTTTACGGGCTCGACATCATCAACAAGAAGAAGAACAAGAACCTCAAGGTTCCGCCCCTGGCCAATCCGGCCATGCCCATGCCGGTGCCCAATATTATCGGTGTCCTGCCGGGAATGACGGCCATGGCCACCATGATGATGAAAAAATGGATGAAAGACCAGAATGTATCAACGATCCCTGAATTTCTCGATATATGCGTTGAATCAGACGTCAAACTGATCGGATGCCAGATGACCATGGATGTCATGGGTGTCAAAAGAGAGGACCTCATGGACGAAATAGAAGTGGGAGGCGCGGCGACCTTTCTGGAAATTGCTTCCCGGTCCAATATTACCCTGTTTGTCTGATATTTTCAGGAGACAATTCATCCCGCTCTCTTTTCAGCTGGAGCACGACAATGGCTGCCACCACCATGGCGCCCCCTGCCATCTGCAGGGGTTGGAGGGATTCACCAATAAAGAGGTAGGCAAACAGGCCTGCGGAGATCGGTTCCAGGGTTGCCGTAATGGATGCCCGTGTGGAGCGGACGTAGTTTACCCCCACAAAAAAGAGACCAAAAGGGAGAACGGTTCCCACAATGGATACGTAGAGAATCCATCCCCACTGGGCAGCCGTAAAACCGGCCCTGATATACTGGAATGGCGGATACAGGGTATGCCAGGTAATCGTCGCAAAAAGGAAGGCGTAAAAAAGGACGGTCCAGGGGGAATAGCGGTGCATGCCCCTTTCACCGACAAGGGTATATACGGCAAAGCAGAGGGCAGAACAAAGGCCTGCCAGGATTCCCAGGTGGTTCATTTTCAACAGGTGCAGGCTGTATCCCCCCACAACCAGGTAGCAACCTCCCAGGGACAGGACCAGCGCAAGGATCTTGCCGGGCGTAAGGCGTTCCTTCCAGAAACAGATGGAAAAAAAAGCCACCATGATGGGCGCAAGATACTGTAGAAAAATGGCGGCGGCCACCTGGATTTTGCTGATGGCATAAAAATAGGTCACCTGGACCAGGGCCATCACCACACCCCCCAGAAGGAAAAAATACCAGAGATCCCTGGGTCGAATTTTAAAAAGCGGCCGGTACCAGATCCCAAAAACAATTCCCAAGAGTACGGTTGAAACCGTCACCCGGATCTGTACCAGCTCAAAAGGGGTCACGCCACCGGTGAACAGCGCTTTCCCCGCGGTCCCGGAAGAAGCCCACATAACAGCCGCCGCCGCAACACAAAGGTACCCTCTCATGGAATGAGACGTCTCAGGATTTTTCATGCATGTGTCGGTTTATTCTGAAAGGGTGTTTCCCAAAATTTTCCAAGCTGAAATCCACATTCCGCAATCGAAAGCTTCCGCGACCGCGCCATTCTGCCATCAAGCCGATATATTGCCTATGAATGTATAATGTCGCGACTGACACCCGTTGTCAATAACTTAGCATTGTGCCCACTGAATTTAAGTGTATAATGTTTTATGTTCTACGCTAAGGTTCGATTAGGACTTTCAGGTTTTCAGGACTGAACCATGGAGATATGAATTCTGGAAATATCTGCTCGTGTCATTTAGCAAGGAGAAAAATTATGGGAATCAACTATTTTAACAGGGATGACAGGGATCTGAAATTTGCACTTTAGGAAACGGACGTCTTATCGAGAATTTCGGAACGGACGAAGACCGGAGTCTTTTCGTGGAAAAGATGTACACCGGCCAGTGGGGCGGCACCATGTGCCTCACCGAACCGGAGGCAACAAAAGGAGAAAAAAATGAAATTTATACGGATCAACATGAGCGACAAAACCATTAAAACCGAACATGTCCCGGAAGAATACATGGGCCTGGGTGGGCGAGGCTTGACCTCTATTATGATCAACGCCGAAGTGATGCCGTCCTGCGATCCCCTTGGTCCGGACAATAAATTGATATTTGCGCCGGGACTGCTCAGCGGCACGCCTCTGGTCAACACCAGCCGCCTTTCCGTGGGCGCCAAGAGCCCTTTGACCGGGGGCATTAAGGAAAGCAATGTGGGTGGCACGGTGGCAAACGCCGTGGCAAAACTGGGTATTACCGCCATTATCATCGAAGGCCAGGCCCCGGCAGGCGATTTATCCATTCTCAGGATCAACGAAGAAGGCGAGGCCTCATTGACGGATGGCGGTCAATACAAGGGCATGAGGACCTACGCCCTGGTTAAAAAATTGAGGGCCGAATATGGCCGGAAGATTTCCGTAAGCTGCATCGGTCCGGCCGGCGAATACCAATTGGCTTCGGCCTCAATCCAGACTTCAGATGCGGACGACCGTCCCTGCCGGGCGGCCGGGCGCGGCGGACTGGGGGCGGTCATGGGGGCCAAAGGCATTAAAGCCCTGGTGGTGGATCGGGGCGGTAAACTCGCCGGAGACATGCTCGACCCGGACGCTTTCAAGGCAGCAGCCAAAGTTTTTGCCAAAGCCATCAGGGATAACCAATTCTCCGGCCAGATACTGCCCGCCCTGGGCACGGCAGCGCTGGTTTCCATGGTAAACTCAATGGGCGCTTTCCCCAGTTATAACGCCACTAAAGGCCAGCTCGAAGGGTTCGAAAAAATCAGCGGCGAAACCATGGCCAAAACCATCAAAGAGCGCGGCGGTCAGACGACCCACGTGGGCTGCACCGGCTGTGTGGCCCAATGCTCGAATGTGTTTGTGGACAAAAACGGGAAATATGTCACCTCGTCGCTGGAATACGAAACCCTGTGGTCCATGGGCGGCATGCCCGGCATCACCGACCTGGACGTTATCGCCAAACTCGACTTTCTATGCGACGACATCGGCCTGGACACCATGAACACCGGCGTGGCCATCGGCGTGGCCATGGACGCGGGCTACAGGGAATTCGGCCATGGGCAGGCGGCCATGGACATGCTTGAAGAAGTCGCCAAAGGCTCTGAAATCGGCCGAGCTATCGGGAACGGACCGTCGGCGGTGGGCAAACATTTCAACCATAGTCGTGTGCCGGTGGTCAAGAATCAGAGCATCGCCGCCTACGACCCCCGGGGTATGCAGGGTAACGGCGTGACGTATGCCACCTCAACCATGGGCGCCGACCACACCAGCGGCAACCTCATCGGGCAGTACCTGGGTGGAATGCTCGACCCGCTTTCTCCTGAAGGACAGGTTAAGGCCTCCCGAAATGCTCAGATCACCATGGCTTCGCTGGACAATTCCGGGCTGTGCCTGCTGGTCGGCGGGGTTTTTGCAGATCCGGTCGCGGCCAAGGCTTTCGGCGACATGCTGAAGGCCAAATTCGGCGTGGAAATAGGCCCGGCTGACGGGGCGGCTTTGGGGATGCGGATATTAAAAGCCGAGCGGACCTTCAATGCCGGCGCGGGTTTGACAAAAGAAGACGACCGGTTGCCCAAATTCTTCCTGGAAGAACCGCTGCCGCCGCACAACAAGACCTTCCTCATTCCCGCTGGGGAACTGGATACCGTCTTTAACTTTTAGAAGACCCAAGAAGCAAAATGCCGCTGTTCATGTTAAACTTAGGGCCTCGGCATAAAACAAACGCGCAAGATTGCACCGTATTTTGGTTCGCCCGTTTTTATAAGATCAGGCAAGGCGCATCCACCGGTGCATATTAATTGATCAATCTTTAAAATAGTCTCTCACCTGCTTGATGGCGCAAAATTTCCCGCACATGGTGCACACATCATCCTCCTCAGGTGGATTTTTTTCGCGATATGCCCTGGCTTTTTGAGGGTCAATGGCCAGTTTCATCTGGGTTTCCCAATCCAGGTTTCTCCTGGCCACGGCCATTTTCCGGTCCCGTTCGATGGCCTGTTTGTTCCCTTTTGCAATGTCCGCCGCATGAGCCGCAATTTTCGTCACCACCACGCCTTCACGGACATCCGAAACGCTTGGCAGGCAGAGATGTTCCGCAGGCGTCACATAACAAAGATAATCAGCGCCCGCGGCGCCGGCCAAGGCGCCGCCAATGGCGCAAGCCACATGATCATATCCCGCTGCAATATCCGTCACCAGGGGACCCAGCACATAGAAAGGCGCGTGTTGGCACATTTTCTTTTGTAGGATGATATTGGTTTCAATCTGATCCAGCGGCACGTGACCCGGGCCTTCGATCATCACCTGAACATCCTTTTCCCAGGCCCGCCGGGTCAAATCACCCAGGGTCATCAGTTCATGGATCTGTGCTCTGTCCGTTGCATCAGCCAAACACCCCGGCCGCAACCCGTCCCCAAGGCTGAGGGTAACGTCATACTTTTCCGCTATCTCCAAAAGCCGGTCGTATTCTTCGTAAAGGGGGTTTTCCTTTCCATGGTGCAACATCCATGTGGTCAGAAAGGACCCGCCCCGGCTGACGATATTGGTTATTCGCCCCTGCTTTTTCAAAAAATCAAGGGCTGCCAGGGTCAATCCGCAATGAACCGTGATGAAATCCACCCCGTCCTGGGCCTGTTTTTCAATGACCTCAAAAATTTTGTCGCTATCGAGCTTAATGAGAGCGCCTTTTTCCTCCACCGTCTCAACAATGGCCTGATAGATGGGAACCGTGCCGATAGCTACCGTTGATTGCGCCAAAATGCTGTTTCTGGACCCATCCATATCCCGGCCCGTTGAAAGATCCATCACCGTATCGGCGCCGGCCTCAATGGACACCCGCAGTTTTTCCAGTTCTTCTTCAAGGATAGCCCTGTCCGAGGAAGTCCCGATATTGGAATTGACCTTCACGAGCAATCCCTCTCCGATCCCGCAGGGGACCAGACGGTGATGCCGCCTGTTGGCGGGAATGACCACTCTTCCCAGGGCCATCTGCTCCCGAAGCCAATCCACATTCACCTGTTCATATTCAGCCACCCTTTCCATTTCCGGCGTAATAATGCCGGACCTTGCGTCCTTTAACTGTGTCATTTCACAACCTTCCTTACTGAGTCAATATTTTCGAACGGACACGAAGGGATCGTTAATCGTATCCGATCACGAATTCCGATTATGGATGTTATACCCATAAAGATTCGATTTCTCACAACAATCTGAGGACAAACCTCCCCGCATCATCCTTGCGGTCCTCACAATCAGAAGACTGCTTGACGGCCATTACTTTCCTCTTTCCATTTGCGCTAACAGGAAAGGGATATCAAATGAGAAAGTGGGCTGACACTTTTTGACTGCTGACGCAGAGCGTCCCTAAGACGTTCCCACGCAGAGCGTGGGAACGAGGGGTGAGGACGGTTCACAGAAACACTATTTTTTCTTGAGATCTTTCAGCAGACCTTTAAGGTAAGTCTCTCTTTCCTGCCACATTTTGATGACCTGGTCTCGGGTCATCACGCGAACGGGGCTGCCGCTGCCCTTCATTTTTTTCAAGGTTTTCTTGGCACTGAACATCTTTGGGAAAACATCTGCGCATTTGTTGATGATTTCATCTGACACGCCCACTGGGAAGGCAACGCCCCTGAAATTGACGCTGGAATCATCAATGTCGATTCCCTGCTCCTTGAAGGTTTTGACATCCGGCAGAAAACTATTACGTTCCAGATCAGCAACCCCTAGAATCTTCAGGCGATCCTGGTTCCTGAAAGCGTCGGAAAGATTGTTGAAACCGGCTTTTACTTTTGCGGCAATCACCGACTGCATGGCCGGCACGCCGCCCTTTTCCGGAATGTAGGTCATTATTGCACCCGTAGCTTTGGACAGCTGCAGAAAAGCAATGTGATGTCCCACATACAGGCCCGCGCCGCTCACGGTTACTTTGCGGGGATTCTTTTTGGCATAATCCAGAAGATCCCGGACGGTGTTGAAAGGGCTGTCTTTTCCCACAATCAGAACCGCTGGATCCGCACCCCAATTGGCCACGGGTGCGAACTTTTTGATATCGTATTTGGTTTTGAAAACAATGGACTGGGCGATAAAATGGGGCACGTTGTAGCTCAGCATGGTGTATCCGTCTTTGGGGGCTTTCTGAGCGCACCAGTTCCACCCCACCTGACCGCCGGCGCCGGGCTTGTTGATAATCACAATGGGTTGCCCCAGAAACTCTTTCTTGCCCGCCAGCATGGTGACAATACGGGCCTGGAAGTCAGTGGCGCCACCCGGTGAATAGGGCACAATCATGCTCACCGGGGACTCCGGGTACTCCGCCTGAACCACGGAACCCACACCAAAAATCATCATCGCTGCAATAACAAGAACCATTCCCACTGAACCAAACCTTCTTTTTTTCATAACGTCTCCTTTCCGTAAAAAAGTTTATTGATGAGGTTCTCCCCTCACCTAAAAGGCCGAAAAGCGTCACTTTTCGACAACATAAACCTACAAAAGCAGCCCTTTTGGCGTTTGAACCGCCAATAGCACCTTGAACAGGAGAAACAGAATTCCGGTGAACACAAACCCGACAGCCACTCTCAGGACTGCCTTGCGGGCCGTCAGATCGGCGCTGCCCAGAATAAACGTCACCGCAATAAAAAACAGAAACGCCGAAAGGTAGAATCCCAGCGTTTCCATGAAAATAAAATAGACGATAATCATAAAAAAACAGATGAAAAAACGCCCAAAGGGAAAGCCGGCCCCTTCGGAACTTTTGGGTTGCTTCAGGAAAATGGACTGAAGCAACAGAAGGGCCGACAGAATCCCCATGATGATAATAATCACCCGGGGAAAGTTCGCCGCCCGGGGGTCATCCATAAAACCGAGAGAAAGATAGAGACTGATAACCCCCGCCAACAGAACCAGTGAAACGATCATGTCTTTTTTCAAACCGCAGCCTCCTTTGCCTTCCGGTACGCCCTGATTTCACCATAGACGCTGTAACCGATGGACGCAACGCAGAGCAGGATGATAATGATGTTCATGGATCCCGTGAAAAAATAGGAAAACACGCCCACATCCGTATCCGCGATCAATTTGCCCTTGAGATAGTTATCCTCCGCAATGGGACCCAGAATAATTCCCAGCACCACCGGGGCCGGTGAAAAACCGAATTTCCGGCCGATATACATCAACGTACCCAGTGAAAACATAACGATCACGTCATCAAAACTGTTCTGGACGCTGTAGGTGCCGTAAACCGCCAATACAGTTACGGCCGCAATCATAAAAAGGTTGGGCACGCTCATGACCATATAGGAATACCGCGACAGGATAATGCCAAACACGCACATGGCAATCTGCGCCAACACCAGGCTGGCAATAAATGTATAGGTCACTTCAGCGTGGCTGATGAAAAGATCAGGCCCGGGGAAAAGACCATGAATCAGAAGCCCACCCAATAAAACCGCTGCGGTGGGACTGCCGGGGATGCTCAAAGTGAGCAGTGGGATCAGCGAGGGGCCCACCATGGCATTGTTGGCCGATTCCGCAGCCGCAACCCCTTCCGGGTTGCCGGTGCCGAAGGATTCAGGCTTTTTGGAAAACTTTTTGGCCTGATCATAGGCGATAAGCCCGGCCACCTGACCGCCTGCCCCGGGAATGATGCCGATAATGGAGCCGACAATGGAGCCGATACTCAGGCTTTTCACCATCTTCAAGTTCTCGGCAATGGTTTTGAAAAGAATACCTTTTTCCGGTTTGAAATCGGGTCGTTCCAGTTTGTTGCCTAAGCTTTCCACCAACGCAAAGACCTGCGGAATGGCAAAGAGACCGATCAGCGCGGGAACAATGGCCACCCCGCCGGTCAGCACATCGTGGTACACAAACCGAGGGGCCCCCAACAGGGGACTGTACCCTATGGTACTGATCAAAAGCCCGAACATGCCCCCCAACAACCCCTTTAAAATAGATCCGGATGAAAGACCTGCCATAACGCTGATGCCGAAAATGGCGATCCAGAACATTTCCGAGGGCCCGAATTTCAGAGCAATTTTGGCCAGTGGCGGCGTGAACAGGATCATGATTACCATGCCGATCAAGCCACCCACCAGTGAACTGATAAAACAAACATAAAGGGCCGTTTGGGATTTACCCTGCTGGGCCATGGGGTGACCGTCCAGCAAGGTAGCAATATTGGCGGGGGCTCCCGGAATGTTGATCAAAATCGCTGAAATGGCGCCGCCCGCCACCGTGGCAGTATAGACCGCGCCCAGCAGGATCAGGCCGGTAGCGGGGTCCATATGAAACGTAAACGGCACCAGAAGGGCGACGGCCATGGTGGGGCTGAGACCGGGGGTTGCTCCGAGAACGAGGCCGCCGATCACGCCCAGGATAAGGGTTAAAAGGTTGGTAAAGGTCAGTGCCTGTGGAAAATAGTGCAGGAATTCTGCCATACGGGAAACCTCATCTTTTAAACCGGGTTGGCCTGGTACGGTAACTTACAGAAAATTCAAAAAATATGAAACAGCAAAAGGCCCAAGGCTTTTTGCGGAAAAATTTCTCCTGCGCCACGCCTTACGCCTTTCACCATCATCGTTTACCGTTATTTCTCACCATATGTAACCTGAAAAGCCATCTCTAAGGCACATTGAAATTCAGGCAAAAAAAGAAAAACCTGAGCAAAGCTACCGGTCTTTCTCAAATTTCTAAATCAAATCGAGCAATTTCAGCCGTTGAATTTTCCCGGATGGTCCCTTTGGCAGCTCGTCCATGATCTTAATAATCTTAGGGGTTTTAAATTTCCCCAGCAGCTCCAGACAGTGGTCCAGCAATTCTTGCTCATTGATATTGGAGCCGGGCTGCAGGGTAACGCCAGCCAGAATCTCTTCACCATAAGTGTCATCGGGAATACCGACCGCCGCTGCATCCAACACTTCGGGGTGCTGGTAAAGAGCCTCATCGATCTCCTTAGGCGCAATATTTTCGCCACCCTTGATAATTAGCTCTTTGATCCGGCCGGTTACAAAGACAAACCCATCTTCATCCATGTAGCCCAGATCCCCTGTGTGAAGCCATCCATCCGGTTCAATGGTTTCCGCCGTGATATCGGGCGCCTTGTAGTATTCCTTCATCACGTTGTCGCCCTTGATCATGATTTCGCCCTGCTCTCCCCGCGGCAGTTCCTCGCCCTTTTCATTGATGATCTTGGCGGTATTCCCCACAGCCGGCCCGGGTGATCCATACTTTCTGCGCTTAGGATCAATGGGGTTGGAGAAAACGGGGGCTGCTGTTTCGGTAAGCCCCATGGTTTCCACAATGGAAATGCCGAATTTTTCTTCAAATGTTTTGTGGAGCGACGGTGGCAGGGCCGATGAAGCGGACCGGCCAAAACGGACCTGATCCAATTGAAAGTCTTTTCCTTCCAGATCCGTGGCACTGCACAGATATGAAATCATGGTGGGCACCACGCTGAACCAGGTGCAACCATATTCGGATATATACTCCCAGAAACTGGTTGTACTGAATTTATTGGGCATGAGGACGCTGCCCCCGCTCACCAGGGGCGTCACGGAAGTGACCACTTCGCCGTTGATGTGATAAAGGGGCAGTGAGCACAGCGCCCGATCATCCGGGGTCAGTTCATGGGCCAGGGAGGTGTATTCTCCGCCGGCCACCATGTTCTTATGGGACAATATCACGCCCTTGGGTACGCCCGTTGTGCCCGATGTATATAACAGCAGGGCTTCATCCTCTTCGGATATTTCAGGGAGTGAAAAGAGTTCCAGATCTTCACCTTCTGGAATAATGTTCTCTGCACTATTGTCTATCTCAATCAACAGGATCTCCCGATCCACTTGAGAAACCGCTTCCATCAGACGCTCTTTATGGTCTTCGGAATAGAAAACCACCTGTGTATCGGAATGCTCCAGAACATAGATCAACTGGGAGGGTTGCACCTGCAAGTTGAGTGGTGCCACCACAAATCCAGCATACATGCTCCCCAGAAATATTTTGTTGGCCTGGTAACCGTTTGCCAACATGAAGGAGATCTTGTCTCCCTTTTTTAACCCCATCTTTGCCAGATATTTTCCAAACCGGATTGAGTCTTCCTTCAATTGTCCATAGGAGAGACTCAAACCAGGCTCAGGGGCTATCATATAGACCTTATCCGGCTGAGTTTTTGCCCGTTCATCGATAAAATGACTGATAGTCCGCATTAATTAATTACCCCTTTCTTTAGGATGAGCTTTTTGTATGGGCAATGTCATATCAGTTGCCGTAATCATAGCCGATCTGGTAGGCCTGACGATTCCGGTTGTGAAACTTGGGAATCACCATGAGGATGCTCTCTAAAACCACATCCTTATCAAGACCCTCAATCACCTTTGCCATATGGCCCAGCACCAGGGTGTTAGCGAAAAGGGGATTATTGAAATGCTCCATGGAAAGGTCTTTCGCGGGAAAGGCCTTCTGAGCACAGGGAAGACTCTCGTCAATCTCCTCCACGAATGCCGGATCATAGATAATCACCCCTTCCGCCGGCACCGTGTCCTTGAACCGGTCATAAGCCCCCTTGGACAGTGCTACAAAATAGTCCGGGGATTCGCACATGGGGCTGTCGATAATACTTTTGGACAGGACCACCTGACTCCTCACATAGCCGCCGCGCATTTCCGTGCCGTGGCTTTTCAGCATGGTCACGTGCAGATCCTGCTTGACCCCGGCTTCTCCGACGATCTGCCCGAGCCTGACGACGCCCTGTCCACCAAAACCACTTGCTACAATTTCGATTCTGTTTTTCATGAGCTTCCCGTCCTCCTGATCTTTTCGAGGGTCTCGTGCACAAATTCAGAGAATTCCGGTCTTGAGTTGCTGGCATCATGCCAGATGCCCGTGGCCCATACGGTATTTTCATCCTCCTGACCCAAAGGCGCCGCCTGGTCTTGAATCCACCGGTACATATTAACCTGGTTTCTGGAACCCAATTCCCTGGCTGCAAAATTGGTGGGACAGGGATACGGCATGTGAACCAGCGAAAAGCCCTTGTTTAAAATGGCTTTCTTGACGGTTTCAACGGCCGTTGCTCCGTCCATGGCCACATGACGCGCCAGGAAGGTGGCGCCGGCCCCTTTTAGAATATGCATAACGTCCATGCCGTCGCTCATGAGGTTATGCTCAAACATGCCGTAGGGGCTGCTGTCCGTATGACTCCCCTGGGGGGTGGTCCACCCGTATTGACCACCGGTGGACTGATACCCTAAGTTGTCGTTGACGATCACAGTCATATCCGCATTGGACCGGGCCGAATGAATCAGGTGCATGAGACCGATGCCGAAAGCATCGCCGTCCCCCACCGTCAGGATAATCTTTTTCTCGGGCGGAAGCGCTATGCGCAACCCCCGGGCAATGGCGTACACACGACCATGGGTGCCGGCGAATCCATCCCCTTTCCAGGTAGCAAATGTCTGCCGGCCGGCGCATCCGATGGAAGTGCCCCAGACAACATCGGCAACTTCAATGTTCAGTTCGCCAATGGCCTGCACCACAACCTTATGATTCATTCCCAGGCCGCACCCCGAACACGCGGTGCTGGGGATCTTCCTGGAACGTAAATATTTCGCCGTCATCTCGCTCGCTTTATATTCCATTCTACCATTCCTCCAATACCCAACCTTGTCGACTGAGGGGCTCATCTTTAAGAAGTTTCTCAAAGGTTTCAATCAGATCCGGAGTCGTGGGCAAGTCCCCGCAAGTCCCCAGGAAATTGATCTGCGAATCCTTGGGCGCCGCACGCTTTACTTCACGAACCAGCTGGCCGTCCCAGTTGAGCTCCACGGACAGATATTTGGTTTTTCGGTCGAAATGCTCGTCCGGAAAAGGCCAGATGTTGATGAGGCGGAGCGAACCGACTTTCAACCCCATGCCGCGGGCTTTCTCAACAGCCGTGGCGACGACCCGGGAGGGACTGCCGTAAGAGACCACCACCAGGTCCGGATCATCATCCATGTACTTCTTCTCAAAATGATGGTTAAAGATGTCCCGATGGTTTCTCACTTTATAGATCAGGCGGTAGGCGTGTTGGTGATGCGCTTCCACCTCCTCGATGTCAAACCCTTCTTCGGTGGGGGTCCAGTCGGAACACAGAGCGCCCGTATTGTGCCCCAGGACCACCGGCGCCACATCGAGGGCATCCGATGACGGGTAAAAGTCAGGCCCCTGGTGAATCTTTCTGGGCCAGGTGCGAAAGCCCATCTCTTTCATCTCGTCGTCATTTTCCGGAACGCTGATATCTTCAAAACCGTCGGTAATAAGCTGGTCCGCCAGAACGGAGACGGGCATGCGGAATCGTTCGGACAGATAAAAGGCCTCGACGGTCATGGCCATGCATTCCTGAGCCGTATTGGGCGCCAGGCAGATGGCTTCAAAATTCCCTCCCTGGGTGGGATACCGCATGAGGTAGAACTCGCCCTGTCCGGGCGCCCCCGTAATGCCGCTCACCGGACCCACCCGGCCGCTATTGAGCACCACCACCGGCGTCTCGCAGCCCAGTGCCCAGCCATAGGGGTCCATATACAAAATAAAGCCGGGGCCGGATGTGGCCGTCATGGCCTTCATGCCCCCAAGGGATGCGCCGATGCACATATGCATGGCGGCGCACTCGTCCTCGGCCTGCAGATATACGCCGTGCACCTGGGGAAGCCTCAGACTCATGGCCTCGGCCAACTCGGTGGCCGGCGTTATGGGATAGCCGGAGAAGAACGTGCAACCCGCCAGAATTGCTCCTTCGGTAATCGCGAAATTTCCTGTTTCCAAATACCTTTTCATTATGATTAACCTCCCTCTAGTTTCAGGCTGTTATTTCTGCGACATCGATGGCGAAGTCAGGGCAGGAAAAATAGCACTTAAAGCACCCGACGCACCAATCTGAAGACTTGACCTCGGCCGGTCTATAACCCTTTGTGTTGAAGACATCCGCAGGACCGAACGTGCCCACGTCGCAAACTTCAGCGCAATAGCCACATTCCTTGCAGTATTCCATATTTAAAACCACTTCGAACTTGCGGGCATCACAATTCAAGCAGCGGGCTGCTTCGTCCGCTATTCCTTGGTTGCTAAAGCCTTTCTCCACCTGGTCAAAACCATTCAGGCGTGCCCATGGCTTTAAAATGTCCATTTCGTTGCGAGATTTTACCTCCAGCAAAAACGGCGGCAGAAAAATCTCGTCTTCAGGGGTTGCCAGGACCTCATCAATATTGCCGTCCCCGCCCAGGTAGGCATCCATGGCGCCCGCCGCTTTCCGGCCCTGCGAAATAGCGCCGATGATGGAATCCGGACCACTGACCGCATCGCCGCCGGAAAATACCATCGCCTCGCCCGTGACCTGATTTTCGGATACACCAATACGGCCGTTTGCCGCATCAATACCGGCCTGCCCTTCCACATATCGCAGATCAGCTGTCTGACCCACTGCCAGAATGACGACTGACCCATCTGCTTTTTCGGTTGTTTCAGCGTCAAATTCCGGGCTAAATTTTCCTGATTTATCAAACACGGATATACACTTCTGAAAACGTAATCCCGCGGCCGCTTTATCTCCCATCACTTCCACCGGGCCCCAGCCATTGTTAATGACCACGCCTTCTTCTTCGGCTCGGGCAATTTCCCAGGCATGGGCCGGCATTTCTTCACGGCCCTCCAGGCAGAACAACCCTACGTTTTTGGCGCCCAGACGTCTGGCGGTCAACGCCACGTCAATGGCCACGTTTCCGCCACCCACGACCACCACGTCGCCTGCCATGCCAAATGTCTCACCCAAAGCCACGTCTTTCAGGAAATCCCATCCCCAGAGCACGCCTTTCTTTTCGGAGCCTTCCACGGGGATCCGGGTGCTGCCATTGGCGCCGGAGGCCAGAAAAAGGGCATCAAAATTCTTCTTGAGTTCATCCAGGGTCACGTCTTTACCTATGACCGTTTCACCCTTGAACGTAATGCCCTGTTCCAGAATGTCGTTGATGTCCTTGTCCAGTCTCTCTTCGGGCAACCGATAATTGGGTATCCCGTATCGCATGGCGCCGCCCGGCTTGGGGAACGCGTCAAACAGGGTCACATCATGTCCTTTACCGGCCAGATAATAAGCGACCGTCAAACCTGCGGGGCCTGCACCGACCACCGCTGCTCTTTTTCCGGTTTTGGCAGCGCTTTTCCTGGCGCTTTTCCACGCATCGCCGCCCATGTCCACAGCCGCCCGTTTAATGGCGCGGATGGCAATGGGATCCCCAAACTGCTTATAGGCACACACATCTTCGCAAGGGGCAAAACATGCATCTGCGCACACCGTTGGCAAGGGTAGTTTTTCCCTCAAGACGCCAACGGCTTCATCATACTTACCGTCTTTAACGGCGCGGATGTACCGGGGTACATCTACCCCGGCCGGGCATGCGTCGGTACAACGGGGAACAATAAACTCACTCCGAACATATTTTCCGTCCATAATGAAATTTCCCTCCTGAAAATTTTACAACCAGTAACTTGTTTTTCAAACATTCACCCGTTTTGAAGCCGGGTCAAACGCCTGCATGTGAATATTTATTCAGTGTGATTTCGGGTAAACTTGCAAAATCAGCGCCAGGAACATGTTCCCCGGAATCAAGCGGGAAGAAAATATGATTTATATTATTGAATTTTTATAGAAAATATTGAGATGAGAAAAGTTTCTAAAGGATTTATAACTGGCGACGGCCCTTCGCAAGGGGGAGAAAACCTGTCCGATTATCCGGACAATTCCAGAGAATCGGACACTTCCAATGGGTGTGTTTTACCTCAAGTTTAACGGCTATCGCAAGGAAACCAGGCACGCCTTATCCAATCGCGAATGTAACGCCATAGTAAAGCGATAAAAAGGCCTTCCTGGAAACCGCCAAAAACACTCTATGGTTGATAATGATATCCCTTATAGATATCCTGATAGCATATCATAAAATTACATATAAGCGAGGGGGCCTACTATGGTAGCAGCATTGACTCACACAAGAAAGAGAATCAATATTGAATTGCCCGGCATTATCGTTGATAAGTTGGATAAATTGGCCCGCAAGGTTGACTCCAGCAGGAGTGAACTGATTCGCAGGCTTATATCCGAAAGTCTGGCTCAAAAAGAGAGAGGGGAAATGGAATTGGCCATGAAAGAAGGGTATGAGGCCAATTACGGTTTTATCAAAGAGAGTAACAAGGAGTGGGATTTTACCTCGGGAGACGGCATCTCTCTCCCTCCAGCTTTCGGATTTCGGTCAAATCCTGACTGACTCCGATCGTTTCAACCATTAATAAGCCATTCCCTCGATGGCATAGGCATCGGGCGGGCTAAGCATTACGATGGTTCCAAATAGAAGCTTAGAATCAGCACCCTTGGCTCCCTGTGATCGGAAGAATAAGTTCCAAAAAACTGTCCTCGCCAGGTTTCGAAGTCCCAAATCCAATGCGAGCATTATATCGGTAGTCCTGCATCATGTGAGGGATCGTCCATAAGGAAACCGGCCACAGATGTAGTGGTGCTGGATAATATGCGAAACGGTAAATCCAACCATGCTCAGATGGAATACGTGGCTCATATGTCAACCCGGTAGTCTCTTGATGTATGTTGGAGATATATCAAGAATTTTTATAAATACGACCACCACTATATCTTGTATGTCCCAATCAAAATGGAGACCTGCAAAAACATCGATATTAGTTGTGCTTGCCTTTGGCATTCTTGAAGTATTTAGATCGGTCCAGACTCAAGAATAGGATCATAATCCTTGACTTTCGATTCCGACGAAATTCGATGGAATAGAGCATTTCTGATCCCTACCGTTATGGGGTTCGACCACTATATCTTGTGGTCGGGTGTTTGTGAAAAAATTCAATATATGTTGGAGTTATGTCAAGCCTGATGTAACCCGCAAAACGGCCAGCTTCATGCATCCCGTGACCCCCAATTCGCCCTCACCGATTATAATATCACACGGACGCGGTTGCGAGAAATCGGTTGCGATATCCTTTTCGGCCGTAGTGGTGGAACTGACCTCCAGAAGGGCATAAAGCAGTTTTAACCATGATTTGGAGATGTGGCAAATTATGACCAACTACTGATGTCTTTTGATGTCATATGGATACATGACATCCTAAAATAGGCACTCTGGCCCTGAAGGGTTGTCCATCACTGAAGAACCCTGAAAAATTTCGTTGAACGTAGGCAGTGTCAGGCGAGAGACGACTGACGCCGCGATGCACTATCTCCTTACGGGGTTTTTGGGTCGCAGTTGCAATACGGCACAGCGGGGGGGGCGCAGAACCTAACAGGATGCGTACAGCGATTATCCTTTTGGGAAGTCAGAGTAACCGGGCCTGTATCGTAGCAAGTTCCGAAATGGTAGTATCCAGCTGTCGTAACGGGACACGCTAAACATCCCGCCTTCCAAGCCCAACCATGCACACTTAAGTACATCGTGCAGTAGTCTCCGTTGCTCGTTTTGTCCATGCAAGCCTTCATGCATGGGAGCCGATTGGTCTCGATACCTGCTCTTGCCGACCATATTGCGAATCCTATTCCGAACGCGGCGAATTGCAAAATACATGCCCGCCTCGCATTCCCCCAACTTCCATCTCCAGCATACGGGCAACCCGTTCCCGTTCGAGACGTCCTCATCACGGTCGTACCTCCTACGGGCAATACTTCCAAAGTTGCATAGACACCGCGAGAAACTATAAAATATGACTTATCCGTTAAGAAATCATTATCTAATGTATCAATTACCGATGCATCGCCCGATAACGCTCCTACTCCGACGATCGCGGTTCCAGCCACTGTCTGCCCCGGTGGTACAGTGAACTCACCTGTTTCTCCAGGATCAATGTCATCCCTA
>Ga0233431_1000433_pt1 | contig 93697 bp, 109 predicted proteins | sample SI_118_April2016_FD_179867 | JGI IMG/M metagenome (GOLD analysis project Ga0233431, IMG submission 179867) | Seawater microbial communities from Saanich Inlet, British Columbia, Canada - SI_118_April2016_200_MG | ecosystem: Environmental > Aquatic > Marine > Inlet | place: Canada: British... | reverse complement strand
ACAAAACAATGGGGCGGAGGAGATTTAAAATTATTAATGGGAATGGGAGCATTGCTTCCGATATATCCAAGTATCATCCTAGAAACTTTCCCAATAAGGGCATCCAATTACCTTGGAGTAGATTTATTCCTCAACATTCTATTAGTTGGATCTGCTTATGCCCTATTATTTGCATTCTATTTAGCAATAAAAAATAGAAAACAATTTGCAAAAAAACTCAAAGAAGAATATAATAAAAAGAAAGTCAAGATTAGGGAGAAAATATTTTGGGTTTTGATTATACTAATAAATATCTTAGGTTATTTTCTATCCGAAACAAATATCCAAAAATTATTTATCTTATCTATGTCAGTATTATTCCTATCACTAAATTATTTAATACTTGTTGTAAAAGCAATAGAAGATATCTCAATGTATTCTATAATTGACACAAAAAAACTTAGAGAAGGAGATGCCATAACAAAAGAAATCAAAACAGATAACAAAACACTCTATACTCCAACACTCCATGGAGTTTCAAAAAAACAAATTATTGAAATACAAAAACATCTTAAAAAAGTGGAAATAAAAAGTGGAATTGCTTTCGCACCAAGTTTTCTTATAGGAACAATACTAACTTTATTAGTCGGCAATATTTTCCTTTACCTATTACCCTAGTGCCCTTCTAACATCAGTAATTTCTGCAGAAGTAACATCTTCAAATTTTTCTATATCTTCTGCCAAAGGATCTGGACTTCCAATTGCTTCATCCATAACAAAAATTATATTTACTGCCTTTAATCCGAAAGCAATCGGTTCAACACTAACTTTCATAGTAGAATCCTCTCTTATGAATTCCTTTATTTTTTCTTTAGCTTTCAATTCCAGATTATCTAAATTAATTTCAGGATTAGTGGGCATTATTTTTAGTGTTATAATTACCTCTGCCATTTTAATTAGGACCCTCAAAATCACATTCTGAACAAGTATAAGGTATCGATTCAACTCTACATTTTTTACATCTAATTATTTCAACTTTACCACAATTAGGACACATAAACCTAACAGAAGCATCTGAACTTAGTATTTTTACCCTACACGAGGTGCATTTCAAATCTTTATCTACCATATTAGAATTTGGGGATTTATGTTATTTATAAGCGTTTTGATAACTATCTTTTTATGTGAGATTGTAACTCTCTCTGGGTCCTTCCTGCCCTTGCAGCAGCATTTCCCAGCATTATTGCTTTTAATCCTGCGTTCCCGTTTTTTGCACGCGCTGTCAAAATGCCACATAGTTCACTAGCAAACCCTGCAACTGTCGGATCTCTAAAATCCCTTAGAACATATGAATGTGTTTGAGGTATACTGATAACCTCTCCATCTGGGAGAATTGTTCCTTCAGTCCCATGCAAATGTATATCTCCCCGATTTAATTGTATCCCCACCATTACGACACCATATTGTCGCTCCATTAAACCTAAGGCAATCTCAGGAACAGTCCCACGTTCATAACGATCTCTCGGATTCCTTCTATTTTCTTGATCATAAAAAGTTGCTAGAGTTTTCGCATCAGAAAGTAGCTCAGAAACACAGCCATCGCAAAGTATTGCATCATTCGACATTATTTATTCATCCCCATAATCTAAATCACTCTTTTGAAGCAGAATAAAAGGATAAGTAAATCATTTATTAATCTTTTGGAACCTTATGATGCCTTATACACCTAGCCTCATACAACTCATTACCACCAACAACAATCAAAGGGCCATCATATTTTGCTGGCTCCCCATTTACTATCCGTTGAGTCCTATTTGCAATCTTCCCACAGCCAGGGTAATCACAATAAGCATGTTTCTTAATGACCTTATCTGCCATACTCAACAAGGTAGGCATAACTCCAAACGGCTCACCCCTAAAATCTAAATCCAATCCAGAAACAATAACTGTTTTCCCATCCTTTAACAACGTCTTAATAACCTCAACTAATTCCACTGAAAAAAAATTCCCTTCATCAATAGCAACTACATCTATATTCGGTTTTAACTTAAATAAAATCTCCTTAGGCTTATCCACTGGAACAAGTGTACTTGCCAGAGTAGGACCATCCCTACTAGCTACCTCCTCTTTTGAGTACCTATCATCAATCTCAGGCTTGAATAGCTGATAGTTTACACTTGAATAATCCAACTTCTTAAGTCTAAAAATTAACTCTAACGTTTTCGCAGACTTCATAGGTCCAGAAATGACTTCTAATGTGCCATGGTTCCAATTCATAAAAAACAGAATTAAAAATAAAAATAAAAAGATTTGTATTATTTAGACGTCATCTTTAATGCCCTTATCTGTAATGTAAAACATACATTCTCCATCAGGTAGATTAGGACTATCTACTAGCTTGGCAACTCTGCTTCCCTTTCTACCCCTTCTCAGATATAATCTGGTGGTAGATGCATGTGCTACAATATGTCCTCCAATTGCCTCAGTAGGATCTCCAAAGAAGGTATCTGGTTTTGCCATAACCTGATTGGTTACATACACTGCAACGTTATAGGTATGTGCTAATTTTAACAAAACATGCATATGCTTATTCAATTTTTGTTGTCTATTCGCAAGAGTTCCCCTACCAATAAATTCGCTCCTAAAATGGCTCATCAAAGAATCTATAATCACCAATTTAACAGGAATTTTATCCTTAATTAAATCTTCAACTTTCTCTGCCAACAACATCTGATGATCTGAGTTAAACGCTCTAACAACCTTAATATTACCTAATAACTTCTCAGAATCCATTTCCATTTTCTCTGCCATTTGCTGGATTCTTTCTGGCCTAAAAGTTCCTTCTGTATCAATCCAAACAACTGCACCATCTGCGCCGCCCTCTTCTCTAGGCAATTGTGCAGATATAGCTAACTGATGAGCCAATGCAGTTTTTCCGCTACCATAGGCACCATAACACTCAGTAATACTCCCAGATTCCATGCCTCCTCCAATTAACTCATTAAATGCATTACTCCCAGTAGTTATCTTAATCACTTTTTCTCTCTTCTTCAACATATCCAAGCCAGATTCAAACCCCATACTTTGCTTACCTCTAGCAAACTGAATTATTTTTCTAGCCACTGTATCAGAAACTCCAGAAGCCTCTGCTAAACTAGATGGAGAAGCAACAGCAATAGCAATCAGAGTATCAAAACCAGATTCCTCTAGCTTCTCTGCAGTTGCAGGCCCAACTCCGGGCAAATCTCTAATACTCAATTCTTCTTCTTGTGTTTCTTCCTGAATCTCTGTAGGAATCGTTTCTATTTCCTTATTCATTTTCTTCTCCCTCCTCAGCTTCCACTAAAAATAACTCTCTTTGCATTTCATATAAAATTGACATAAATTTAGGAATATCCTGTCTCCTAAAATTAATTGTCTCATCTCTCCACGCCTCTCCCTCTTTCTTCCAAGATCTCCTTATAGAAGCGGTCTTAAATTCAACTTTAGCCCCATTCACCTCTCTCTCATTAGCCCAAATTGCACCAGAAATATTTCCAGATTTCCATTTATTTATCGGTTTATTTACCATTTTATCCTCCTTTGCTTATCGCATCTTTTTCACACCAGCAGAAATGGGACCCGAATTGGTCCATTCTGGCCGGAGGTTACATTAGGATGTTAAAAAGAATTTATAAATACTCTTGCTGTGCGTGACAAGCTGACAAGATGGATTATTGGATTCGCCTTATTTAAAAAAACCCTCTGAAACAAATATTTCCTTGTGTTCATCAATATTTAGTAAGAACTCATAATTAAGAACATTCTCACCCAGCTTGTTATTTATATCAGATAAAATATCTCTAAAATGCTGTCTATTTTTTGTACTAATTGTGAAAACAACATCATATCTCCCTGCAGTTCTTGCAGCAAAAGTAATATATGGATTTGTACTTACATAGTACCTTATTTTATCTGAAACTTCTTTTATCATATTTTCAATCTTTAGGCCAACATAATAAGATTCAAATCCCAATGCATTTGTATCAATAACAAGTGTGTACCCCAAAATAATTCCTTTATCCTCTAATTTTTTAATTCTTATCCTAACCATATCTTCGCTTAAGTTAATCAGAGTGGCTAATTCGCTGTTTTTTATTCTGCAGTTTTTTGATAGTTCAGAAAGCATCAGGGCATCTTTCTCATCAAGGGAAATTTCCTTCACTTTTCCCCTAAATGTTATTGGCTTATATTGCTCTTCTTTTTCATATATCAATCCCTTTCTGCTAAATTTATATTCCGTAATATAAAGGGAAACATCATTTTCTTTTAGATTAGAACCAATAAACTTAGTAATCTCTGAGGCAGTGTTTGCTAAATCTTCTGAATTTTTATATAATATGGTTACAACAAGATCTGCATTTCCACATAATTCTGCAACCCAGTTTACAGAGTTATGATTCTTTAAGTAAGAAATTATTTCTTTGGATCGTTGCTTATTTGTTTTTATCAGTTTGAAAAAAACACTGGCAATCCCTTCACAAAAAAACGGTTGGTTGATTCTTGCTACATACGACTTAATTACTCCTTCTTTTTCAAGCTTTTTTATACTATAAGTAACTATTTCTCTAGACAGGCCAGTTTTTTTACTGATCTTACTTATAGGCAACCGAGCATTCTCTAGCAAGATTCTTAGTACTTTTTTATTTGCCTCTGATTGTTTCATATTACTTAAAAATCTAATCATATATATAAATACTTCGTTTTTTAAGTAAAATCACCTAAAAAGATACTTAAATAACTATAACCAATACTACCTTATGGTAGTTAAAGAAAATAAGTTACCGTTAGTGGAATATATGGCCAGTGCATACCCTGACATAAATTTAGGTGGAACAATGCTTATTGGGTGCCAACATTTACTTGGATCTACGGCAGATATGTTTTATTTCCTATTTGAAAAAGGATTGAAACCAGAGAATACCTATTTACTTGGGAAGGCATATTCAACAAATAACGAAGTCGTTCATGCAATTAAAGAAAGAGGAGTACATGTTAAAGAAACAACATATGACAGCCACCAAAGTTTCGATTCACAACATAGGCAAGGCATTCTTAGTCTATTATCGCATATTAAGAAAACAAGAAACCTACCTGAATTTGAGAGAATTGTTATATTAGATGATGGCGGAAAATTGCATTCTCTTGTTCAAGAAGAGCTAGACGATTTTTCAAATATATTTGGTGTTGAACAAACATCATCCGGTATTGAAACAATAAAATATATCAATTTGCAATATCCTATCATCAACGTAGCAAGATCTAGGGCAAAATTAAATATAGAATCTCCATTTATTGCAGAAGCAGTAATTGATAGACTTAGAACATATCTGAAGAAAAATAGTGAGATACTTATTCTTGGAAATGGGGCCATTGGGAATAGTATATACGAAACTTTGAAAAAAGATTATTCATTAGCAAGATATGACACAGTTAAAGGTAAAAGCGACTTGGCCAACCTCTCAGAATTGGAAAAATATGACTTAGTTATTGGTTGTACTGGAAAAACAAGTATCTTTCAAGACATGTTCAAGTATTTGAAAAAAGGAGTTATCCTCGCAAGTGCTTCTTCTTCTGATGTAGAATTTTCTGGCACCCATTTAAGAAGATTGGTTCCTAGAAACGAAGATCCTCACAAAGAGGTCATTGTAAATAACATTCGTCTTCTAAATAGTGGATTTCCAATAAATTTTGACGGTAGTTTGCATAGCGTTCCACCGGAGAAAATTCAATTTACAAGGGCATTGCTATTTTCAGCAATTTGTGAAGCTGAAAAAATAAAAAATAAAAAAGGAATTGTCGAATTGAGCCAAAAAGTTCAAGATAAATTAATCTCCGAATATATCTTAAGTTCTAATGGTTAAAAATTTGGCAATATAACTTAATTCCACCAACGATTAGCTATCTACATTCAACCAACAACACTTGCCTTAATTATCTTAATTTCATCCAACGGTCGATCCGAGCCATCCGTCCCAACCGCAGCGATTTCATCAACCACATCCATACCTTCAATTATCTTACCAAAAACAGGATGTTTATCATCTAAACCATTATTATTTACTAAATTAATGAAAAACTGGCTACTCCCAGTATTAGGCCCAGCATTTGCCATCGAAATAGTTCCCCTATCATTTTTATTATTACTAGTAAACTCATCTTCTATATTTGAAATACTTGGATCTCCATAACCTGTTCCAGTGGGATCTCCCCCTTGGATCATAAATCCACTAATAACTCTATGAAAAATCACTCCATCATATGTTCCTTTCTCAACTAAACTAACAAAATTTCCAGTAGTGATTGGCATATCACTTGCCATCTCTATCTTAATATTTCCCTTATTAGTTTCCAATAAAACTACCTTCTTATCCATATTTGTTTCCCCCTTATCCATATTAATTACTACAAAAATCACTCCTATAATCAAAACCGCTATTATTATAACACTCTTTTTCATTTTCCTAACTAAATTACTTTAATATATAAAATTATCTATAAAAAATAAAAAAATAAATTAATTTGTTTTAGTTAAAAATCTTCACTATCTTCAATGACTTCTTTTGTGTCCCCTTCTTTAGATACATCTTCTTCAGAAGTCTCTTCTTTGGCTGGAGCACTTCCTTTACCAACCAGAGCAATACCTTTAGCCTGTTTACCTTTATCTGTTTCTGCAGGTTCAAAATTCACTTCATCATTTTCGTTTAGAAAGGTTCCTTCAGGAACTTCAGAATAATGGATAAAATAATCCTGCCCATCTTCTCCTTCTACAAAGCCAAACCCTTTTTTAGAGTTAAACCATTTTACTTTTCCTTTCATTTTTATTTAATTACTCCTTTGTGTTCATTAACTAAGAACATTAGAAAAAGTGCTTATTTCTCGCCTTTTAAAGCTTACTAAACCAAAATCAGAATGATTCCAATAGCTATAAACACAAACAAAAACCACTCCAAAATCCCTCCAGCCTTAACAAAACCATTAACCCTAACCTTACTCAAGGGATAAAAGAAACATATTCCTTTTGTGTTCAACATATCAATAATTAAATGACTCATATATCCCAAAAAGAAAGCAGCAGCAATTAAATTCCAGCCATAATATGATAAAATTCCCCAAATTATCAAAGGGATAAAAATACTATGAACCAGCCCCCTATGTCCAAATAATAAATTTAACAACCATGATATTGGCCTAACCTTGCTTCCAATCTTACTCATAGGAAGATCTATATCTGGCAACAAAGAAGCCAAAACACAGACAGAAACAAACAGTAACCTATCTTCTATTCCAAAAATGCTAGAAAAAAATAAACCAACTAACAAACCAAAAGCAAAATGGGTTTTAGACATCATATTAAACTAAAAATAAACTAAAGATTATTTAAAGATTACTAAAGAAAAAGAATGCTAAACTTCTTTCAACAACTCAACTGGATCTACTTCCCTTATCTTTCTAGCAACCATTTCCAATCGATTAAACATCTCATTCTTATTCACTTTTCCCTCAACAATCACCTGTTTCCCTAAAGCCTCTTTTCTCCACTCGTCAAACAATGCGGGAGAAAAATTATCAATATCTTCCTGACTAAAACTAACTAACTGATTAATAACGTCTCCAAACCCAACAACCCTTATATTTGAAGAACCATCATCAAAAAAGAAATTCAAAACACCTCTCTTTTCATGCTCTGTTTTTCCATGCTCTTTACAAACAAACTCTCCATTTTCCTCATTAACCTTTTTTCCACACTTCTTACAAACATTAAAAAATCTTGGCTCAAATAACTGAACTACAGTTCCAAAAATCTCAGTATAATCTCCTTCCTTGACTTCCTCTATCTTCTTCCTACCAAGCTTCTGCTGGTTCGTTGCTACCTCTCCAATCTTTGCATCTTTTGGGTTAACAATAATTTGAGAGCTACTCCCTAGATGAATTTCAACAAATCCATTATTATCTCTAGAATAACCATTCTTTATTCTAACAATATCCTCGAGCTTAAACATATCTTTTTCAATTTCATGTATTATGGGTTCATCCCATACTACTATCCTCATCCTTCCACTATCATCGCCAACGGTAAAATTAACAACTTTCCCGCTCCTACCATTCTTATTGAAGCTTACAACATCTCTAATCTCTAAGACCTTCCCAACCAATGAGATATTAGATGCCCCCCTGGGGATATCCTTAATCTTCAATTCTCTTTCTACATTAATATTTTCAAATAACTTAACACCTAGTTGGTTAGCAACAATATGGGCTGCACCTTCCTTACTAATCAGATCAGAAAGCTGCTTTATCTTCTCATCAACTAATTTACTAATCTCCTCACTAGAAATCTTTTTTTCCTCTTTTATCTTATCGACAATTTGATCATAAGTAAATTTTAACATTTTAGTTCTTCTTGTCCAAAATTGTAATCTGGATCAAAATCTACTGCAGATTTTACCACAATTTCACCCTCTAATCCCTGGGTAGTTAGCTCGAACTTAAAAAGCTTATCCTTCATTTCTATGAACTTATACCCCCTCCCTAAATTGTTGAATCCTGTCTGCCAACAGACCTCATCTTCAACACATTGTAAAGAAATTCTTTCTACAGCTTCAACCTTCAAAATAAAATCATCAAAAACAAATCCAACCTCACTTTTCTTCTTGAAACCTTCAGAATAATTTATTTTATAACTCTCTCCTTCAGAATAATGTCCAATATCTGAATCTAGTTTCAATACTGTTTTCCCCTGAATTCTAGAAACTTCAAACTCATAATCTCCGAATGCATCCTTCAAATCAAAGATTATATTTTCTTTCAAAATATTCCATTCTTTAGGAAAACATTCCATGCTCCCCTTCTTCCATAATATATAATTATCAATAATAATGGGCCCATACATCCCAGAATTATTCAATGTTTTCTTAATTGAATTATTAAAAACAATATCAAATTTCTCATCTAAATAAAATTTGGCATTTCCAACACCCACATATCCCTTAATTATCTCTTGCTGAACCTCTCCAACATCAAAAGAATATGGCTGATCTTTTAAATGATAAAATAATCCAATAGACATTGCTATTGTAAGGATAGTAAACATCAATAAATACTGGGTGATAATTCCTTTTTTAGTAAACATGGCTACAATCTCCCTTCCCAACAACTTTCTCCTTTACAGTCAAATAAACACCCATATCTCCATTCAATTTTTGTTTAACAAAAGGATATCCTAACTCAGAAATAAACCCATATAGCCCTTCATCTTCTGAAGATTTATGTTCTGAATTTTTTCTTATAAAAACCTTAAAGACAGTTTTGACAGGACTGCTAATACTTGGATATCTAGAATACGTACAATACTCCAATTTACTAAATATTTTATCACTCTCCACTCTCAAAAAATCTCTCAACCCCTTATCAGACGTATCTTGAGAATATTCATCAATCAAAGAAAACATACTCCTTGTCTCACCATTATAATTTACTTCAGTTCCCAAATACCCTAAAAGAGTTGGGAAATAATTCAGAGTACTAATATTCTCATTGGCCTCAATTATACTCTCCACATTTGGCCCAGAAGCCACCCTCCCAAAGACAATAAAAACAAAATAGAAAATTAAAATTACTATAATTACAAATATTGTAAACAGAGTTCCAATTTCTTCCTGCCCTTTTTTATTCACGAACATTTGCAACTAATATTTCAAGTATTCCTCCCTTTCCCTGATCTGTAAAATAATATTGAGAATATTCGCATAGATGTCTATTGCCCTCAGGGTCCACTAAACATGGAGTTACAACCTCTTTATTAAATTCTAACTCCTGCCTAGAAGAATTATCTAAATAATAAAACTCCAATTTCATCCCTTGAGAACTCCCATCTTTAATGCCAGAACACTGAGTTATCTGATTTTCATTAAAATGAGCTAAATTAATCTCCCCCAAATTGTCTCCTGCCAAACACTCTTGAGAATAAATCATCCGAGATATAGCCAAATTATTTTCAACACCACCAATGCTAATATCTTGGTCCAAATACAACTTTCCACCAATAATTATAACTGCGGCTATGAAAATTATAAATAATGCATAATAAGGCATCTTCGTAACTTCTTTGCTTAATTGAAAAGACATTATACTACTTCCTCCAAAATCAAATTTCCATTGAGAATTTTAAATCTCATATGACCCAAATTAATTCTCTCTTCCTGTTTACCTACAAACTCATTATCTAAACAAAAATAAGAAAGATAAGGTACTTGAGTTCCTTTCTTACTAATCCTGAACTCGCATCCATCCATAAAAACTAAATCAAACTCTCCATTCTTCTCGCTAATATTATATTCAACAACCAAATCTCCATTTGATCCCAAAACAGAATTTGTAATCATCCCTATTTCATCAACATAATACTCTTCATAAACTCTATCTCCACTTCCAATATTAAACAAGATAAACCCTACCAATAAAAAAACTGCTAAAGCTAATCCAGTATAACCAATCCAAATATAAAGTCTATAAGGCTCTTCCATCCTTTCACTCAAAAATTAATTTATGTCTTTATATGATTTTTGTTAATATGTTTCCATTAGCGCGGGAGAGTTAATACATACATCGGATCCAGATACTTCACACCCCCATCCGGTCCCATCAATACCACAAGGATTATTAGTACATGCAACCACATTGGAACCATAACTAGTACAATCACTAATTGTGTTACAATCAATCCCTGCAATTCCAACTTTTATCTTTCCATTAACATTTTCAATAACTAAATTAAACGTAGTCTCTTCTGCATCTCCTAAATACATAATTTTCCCAGGGTTTTCAAACTCTATACTATCTGGCAATTTCCTTACATAAAAAGCAGAAGCGCAATTTTCATCGCTGCATAAAACTATACATGCAGAATCATAACACTCCAATGGATTTCTATAATCTTTATTAAAACTCATCAGATACACATTATCTCCACTAGAATAGAAAGCCACATCCTTAGTCTCTCCAATGTTAAGATCATATATCTTATTCTGTAAAAAATCCATAGACTCCTCTACTTTTTTATCATCCCCTAAATGGAATAAAACATCCGCAAAACTAGTCCCATTCCAAGCAAATAAAATAAAAATAACTGCAAAAATTATTCCAAAAAGTGCAGTCCAAGATAATCCTAAAAAATCTCCTCTTTTCATTTTGGAAGAGTATTATTAACAAAGCCAAAAAACCGACCAATACTATCATAAAACCCCCTAAATTGATCTTGAAACAAAAATAATAAAGATGCTAAAACAAGTATAGCTAACAAAAGATAAACAATAGTTTCTATTGACAAAGAAAATCCTTTTTTTCCCATTTTAAAAATAAAAAATCAGAAGCAGTCATCTGCTCCTATTGACGGACACGATACCTGTGTCAAATCTGCACACGTCACGTACTGATCCACCTTCTTATCCCCGTCAACATCTAATGGAAACTCATTTTCACAAAACGAATTCTTATAGGCCTCAACCCCAGTATTATCATAATTACTACAATAGGAATTACACTCCAAAACTATTTCTGCAACGTCTTGTCCACTCCTACTCCATAAATTCTTAATTTTATCTATGAATGTTCCAAATCCTCCAGTGAAAAAAACTGCAACAATAATCAAAACTAAAACTGCAAGAATAACTACTATAATTGTGTTAGTTGATAATTCTTGACCTTTTTTATTCACCTTCTTATTCAAGATACTCACCTCTCCTTATTTTTACCCTAATATATTTTTAAACCTTTTGGTTAACACATGCCCAAATTCTTATACTGATCTGCCCTATTTTTATCAAGTAAACAAATTTGTCCACTAGCACTCTTAAAAAATAAATAATCCAAATCTATTACTCCCTGAAATTCAGTCTGAGGACTATACTGTAATGCTGCCTGTCCAGGATGACCTACCGCAGTACCTGAAGTTCCTGGAGTCCCGCCGGGATTAATATTTATTGGTTGTTCTGTTTCAAAATTAACTTTGGAAGGGCCAAGCCCCCCTCCCTTAATTATAAAATACGCCCCCTTTAATTCTGGAATAGAGAATTCTCCTTGCTCAACAATTAAACAAGGTTGAACATTTTCAAAGACATACTCTGCAAAAGTAGACCCCTTATTATTTTTCAACTCAAATCTTGTTCCTCTCTTCTCAAAAATTTTTACAGAAAATTGGGAAGGCACCCTAAACGTATCGTTAGTACACCAACAATTCATATTAGCTGAATTCCTGCAATCTAAAAAGTAATCAACAAATTCATCCTTAAAATATCCTTCAAATTGATCCTCTGCATCCCTAACTTCCTGCGGAAGAAGGATATCAAAACTCCCAATAAGTTCATCAAACTTCTCTTTAGCCTGAGGTATAAATGCAAAGGTTCCAACAACTGCTAAAATTATTACGATAGTCAAAATCCCGTACACTATCTCCTTTGAAACTATACTAACCATCTTTATCCACCATATTTCAAAAATAATTTAACTTTATCTACCATCTCAATCAATTTCTCTTTATTAAAATAAATAAGCAATGCCACCACAACAAACAAAATTATAGCTAAAGCCCACTTGGATATATTTTCCCAAAGTAGTTGTCCACTCTTCACGATCCGCTACACGCTCCTGCCGCACCTGCCGCATCTCCAATATATAATCCTGCTGAAAAATCAGGGTGATGATTTGTAGCATAACCAACACCAGAAGCTATCGCCCCGCCAGCTGCAGCACACAAAAGAAGGGTAGCACCTCCAGAAATGGGAGAAACTAGTATTCCTACTCCACATAAAACAACTCCTCCACCAACTCCAGCCCCGAGCCCTTTACCCATATCATTCCAATTTTTTTCTTTATCTGCAAAAAATACAACATAACTAGACTTGCCCGTATCTATCTTAAATTCTTTATCCAAATCTGGCATATTCCCATCTTCATAAAAATAATTATAAAAACTAACAGATTTATTTTGAGTAAAATAAGGAAATTCATTATCTCTTAAATACAAATCAAAATTATCAATAGTTGGAAAATCACTTTGTACTCTAGAATCATAATCAATCCTAGAACAAATAAAACACCATCTTCCCGTAGTCCTCCACTCACTAATAAAATCCTTTCTTCCTTCACCAAATTGATCCCAACAATAATACATCTCATCCGCTAATATTTTTTTTATCTCTTCTTCATCGTCCTCATTTACCTCAAAGGAATTAGTCTCACACTGATCCAATTCTCCAGGGAGTTTTCCTTCAAAAATTTCAACAGAATGTAAGTTTACTTGAGTTTCGCATTTAGTTCTATCCATAGTATGGGCAACATCATTAAATAAAGCTGGAAAAATAGCCAATAATATTCCTCCCGCCAATAATACAAGGATTGCAAACACAATTATATTAATATCTCCTCTTTTATTAAGCAAGGCCATTCACCCCTCTAATAACAAAAAAGTAAAACATTGCAAGGGCAATTATAATAAGTAATATAACAATGATCATGCTCAAACCCGAAGAAAGCTCTCCTTTTTTCATTATATTCTAAAATGAAATAGAGTTTTATAAATCTTACGTTACATTCTGTAATACGAATAAAGAGAGCCTATTGAATATCAGAACCACAATAAAACTAACGACTGTATAAAGAATTGCACTTTTTAACAAATTCCTTCCCAAACTATCCTGTTCATTTAATTTATCTGCACCAAATTCAACTCTATTTGCTAAAATTGTTAAGATAAAAACAATTTGCATAACATAAAGTCCTACTACAATTTGGAAAAAATAAGGAGGGATAGTATCAAACTTACTAAACATATCGGTCAATCCTGCTAAATTTCCACCAACACCAGATCCACCTGAAGAGGCTTTATCTAATAACCCTCCCAATTGAGAAATTACTCCCACTATCATACTTCCAATTCCAACTACAATTCCTGCAATAACCGGAGCCATAAAACTAATCTGGCTTTTCATACTCGAAATAATATCAGACATCAAATCTTTTAATCTCTCTCCCACACTTCTAACAGAATTTACATAATTTGAAATACTTATCAAAGATTGTGATGCGACCTGTGGACCCTTCTTTGAACTTTCAACTAAAACTTCCATTGAACTCTCAACCAATGGGCTAGGGTAATTCAAAAGTGCCCCTCTCTCTCTATCAAAAATTGCACTCCTCAAATTCATCCCCAACTTAGACAAATTATTATGAATTTTTCTAAACAATCCCCCTGCAGGAGTGCCCTCCATAGTTTGAGCCACATCCTTAAATGCACTCTCCGCAGGAATTCCATCACCTATTCTTGTACCAAGCTGAAATAAACTAGAAGAAAATTCTGCTTCTAGTTTCTTAGTTTCCTCTCTTAATTTCAAAAGATTTTTTGTCTTCATACGAAAATACAGTCCAATACTCAAAGCAAAACTTAATGGGATGAATAAACTCAATAATAATGCACCCGAACCATATGGCCCATAAACCTTTCCTCCTTGTTCATCAAAATCAAAAAAAGGCATTCCTAAAAATTGGGGGTCTCCCCCAATACCAGAAACATACGCTATAAACGGACTAATCCCTATTAAAAAAAGCAATAAAAACACAATAAATGAAACAAAAACCGGGCCCCGCTTCCCTTCAAATCCAATCAGATTCTCAGAATATCCCGAAGGTCGCTTACTCAAGATACTTATCCCAATATTATAGACCAATAAAGGCAATAAGAAATTATACAGAATAAGCAAATGGTACCACCGAATATATCCTCCCATAAATGCACCCAACAAAGGAAAAATAACTAATCCTAAAATCGGCAAAATAACTCCCAACATATGTAGCATAGTTATTGGATTCTTCAATTCATGAGCATATTTCAGCATATCACTATAAACTCCATCCAAAATAACTTGTAGAGATTTATCCAATAAAGTCAATCTTCTTTCTTCGCCAGGCTCATATAAACTACTCTCAATCAAATGAATCGAATTCACAAAAGAGAGGTTATGATTTCGCCATAATCTCAAATAACGATCCAGACTATCCTTTATATTAGAATATTTCCCAACCTCTACATCCCAAAAAACCTTTCTCAAGTCTAAAGCTATTGGTCCACCAACATGATCCGAAGCAAACTTAATTGCATTTTCTAAATTGGAAGTATGCCTCATATAAATTACAATATATAATACACATAAAACAATTTGATTTCCTGCCCTAATCCTCCACTTAATCGCCAAATTGATTGGAATTTTCGTTAGAGGACCTATCAATAACAAAGAAATTAAAAAAACCAATCCTAAAAATAAAGCAACACTTACAAAATCAAACACATAAGCAACCACTCCCAAAAGCAAAGCAGTTATCCCCAACAATAAAGAATAAAAAACACCAAAACTAGAAACATCATTAACATCTACATTCAAATGTGCAAGATCTATACTCTCTTGAATTTTTGGTAAAATCTTTTCATTTGGTTTAGTTTTGATTATCTTCCCTGCAAATCTAGCCATCCGTTCATAACGATTAGTGGTTTTAGACATTTCCTCCTCTCTAAATTTAGTATACTCTCTAGAGAATTCTGAATTCTTTCTTGGTTGTTCAACATCCCTCTTTATATTCTTCTCTAATTTAGAAGTATACTTCCGAACTAATCTCTCAACTTCTTCTTTAGGAAGGTGTTGCATAATTTTTTGCCCCTTTTTTCAACCATTCAGTCCATCTAAATAATATTTTTTTACTATCTAGCTTCCCATCTTTGTCTAAAATCGCATCTGAAATTTTATGAAACGCATCATTAGCTTTAATCACAAATTCGGCCTCTAACAATTCAGGTCTTTTTTGTTTCTTTGAATAATCAACCAATGACCTCTTTATATCTGCCCTTAATTGTATATTATCCCAAACAGCATCCCAATCCCCTGCCCACTCCTTAACAGTCGAAGCGATTTCTTTTATAACATCAGAATCTCCATTTATTAAATTATCCGTGGGTTCTAACATATCTGTCTCAACATTATATTTCATCAACTCTACAAAAGCCCCCTCTTTCAAAGGATCGTTCTCCCACTGTTTCCTAACTTCAGTTATACTCAACACTCTCCTAATCCGATGTAATCCATCAGGAGTTTTAATTGGATTTACAATTACAATAATATCTGTCGCCTTAAAACTAGTTTTAGGAACCCCCAAATCATTTACAACCCTATCATAGATTGAATACGGACTTCCGCCATGAATTGTTCCAGCAACCACATTAGCCAAGGCACCAATTCTCATTGCTTCATATAATGCTAGTGCCTCTTTACTTCTAACCTCTCCAACAATTAAACTACTATCTCCAAGTCTTAAACTAGTTCTAATCCCTTCATCTGCAGCCATTTCAGTTCCACCCTCAGATAATGCAGATCTAACTTTCATAGGCTGAATATTATATCCAAGTTCCCTTAATGATCCGACAGGCAATTCTAAGGTATCTTCAATTGTAATCATCCTAAACTTCCTCATTATTTCAATCATAAAACTTCCAAGTAAAGAAGACTTACCAGAACTTCTGGTCCCCCCAACCAAAATACTCCTTGAACCATCAATTAAAAAACTCAATAGCCCCGCCCCCAATGGATCAATGGTTTTATTATCTATAAATAAAGGCAATGTCCAAGGCTTATCTCTATGTCGCCTTAAGGCATAACCTAGCCCGACAGGATTTAATGGACTTCCGATAATTGCCACTCTTGCTCTTCCACCTGGGGCAATTAATTCTGTATCTAAAACAGGGTTTGCTTGATCCAATGGTCTACCTGAAATCATTCTAAATTTAGTTGCCCATCCCTCTCCATCTACTGCACTAGGAATTATATTCGTAACACAATCATCATAATCCTGATGGACAATGTAAATAGGGGTCTGACCAATTGGCCCATTAATAACTATATCTTGGATCTTTGGATCTTTCAGCAAAACCTCTAATAACCCAAAACCCACTGTATATCTAACTAAAATATCTGCTAACTTATTCGCTTCGTCTAAATCCAAACTAACTCCCTGAGTTTGCGCAATCTCAATTAGCAAATCTCTTCCAATATTGTGAAAAGTTTTTCTCATCTTATCCGGCTCAGTAAACTCTTTCTCTTCTGGTTGATGTTCAGCTAAAATGTTTCTAGCCAAATTCAAAAGTTCAATCTTGTCTTCGTCTAAATTAAACTCAGGAGGCATTAAGTGATAATAATTTTTTACGTCTTCCTTCAAAGAAAAAAGAGAGACATTAGTTTCCTCATCAAGATTATAACTATCTAACTCATAAGCATCTATTGGAATCTGGGCCATCAATCTTGTCAGCATAAAATTTGGACTAATAATGGGCCTAAATACACTAACATAAATAGATCTATCTCCAATTATATATCCATCTAAACTATCCTTAACCATCTCAACTATTTTTAATTTGGCAAGCAGATGAATTATCTCATTTAAAGATCTTAAATAAGAATTCTCCATTTTTAATCTATCTTGGTTTTTAATTTTGCTAATCAGAATCTTATGTTCTCTAATCATCCTTTTTAATTCAACATAGGCCCCAATTGGATCACTTTTCAATAAATTACTAACAATATACTGTACACTTGCAAGTTTGCTAGGGTTTCTAGACAAATAATCTATACTAAATCCTCCCCCACTAAGAACTTTTTTCTGCCTAGTTAAATAAACATAAAGATTGGCCACTTCCCTTAATAATTGTGTCTGGCCTTCATCATAAATATAATTTCTATCTGCAGAAAGTAGAACTCTACTCACAGAAGGAACCTGTATTAGCTTATCAATAACATCATCCATACAGGATTTACTATGCTCAATTGAAGGCGGAAAAGAAACTCCGAGATAATTTATTCTTAATATTTGTTGTTGACCCTCTTCAATGATTTCATAATCCCCTGGCCCCAATTGTTTTTTTGTCAAAACCATATTACCACTCTAATAAAACAACATAACTTTTATTATACTTTGCCTCAATTAACTTAACTAACTTAACTAAATTAAAATACTTTCGATTTCAAAATGGATGGAAGAAGTCAAACACAGGATCCCTATGCTATAATAAATGAGCTAAACACAAGAATACGGATTCTTGAGGGGAAATATAACTTAACAAGGGAAAGAATGCTAGTTATTAACCAAAATATGCTAGATCATTATAAAACAACACATGTAGATATAAAAACAATAGAAGAAGATATGATAGAAATAAAAGATGCATTGAATTCATTAAAAAATGCAATTAAAAATATGCTCAAAGAAATGCAATTATTAGCAAGAAAAGAAGAAGTAAAGGTTTTAGAAAAATATATTAATATGTGGAATCCATTAAAACTAATGACTGAAGATGAAGTAAAAGAATTAATTGAAAAGAGGTTGAAAAATGTTAGGTCTAAAAAATAAAGAAATTCCAACTGAAAAAGTGTTGGATATGCAAAAACAGGGATTGGGAAGTCAAGAAATTATTTCTAATTTACAAAATAGTGGTTACAAGCATGAACAAATAGCTAGTGCAATGGATCAGGCCGCGGTAAAGAGAGAAATCTCAAACATGGGCCCTCCGGATCAAGCACCAGTAAATGAAGATGTACCTCTTGCCCTCATGAATGCTCCTGCACCAAGTGGTGCTCAAAATGAACAAATTCCCCAACAAGAATTTCAACAACAGGAATATGTCCCTACAGATCCATCTTCAACATTCGCCCCAGAACCTCTAGAAAGAGCAAGTTATGATGCAATAGAAGAAATAGCTGAATCAATTATAAAAGAAAAGTGGAATGACATGGTAAAAAATGTTGGAGATATCACACAATGGAAAGAGAAAACAGATATGGAATTAGAGAGTGTAAAGCAAGAATTAATAAGAACCCAACAAAAATTTGATGATCTACAAAAAGCACTCATTGGAAAGGTCTCAGAATACTCAGAAGGAATTATACACTTGGGTACAGAAATGAAAGCACTAGAAAAAGTATTAGAAAAAATACTATCTCCCTTAACAAAAAGTGTAAAAGATTTACAAGAGGTATCTGAAAAATTAGCTAAAGGAAAAAGAACCACAAGAGCTAAGAAAAAATAATTTAAGCCTCGTGTTTTAATAACTTCGCAAGATTAGATATAACTATCAACAATATTACTGCCCCAATTAATCTTGGATGAAAAAGAGTTCTCAAAATAACATGATTGGGATCTGCATCAGCAGCATAAGGAGTCAGAATAGGTCCAAAAACCTGTGTTAAACCAACCGCCAAAACAATAATTAAAGCCCAAAATACGATTCCTTTTATATCCAAATCTGCAGGAAATCCCATTGATTCACTCTCTCCGGCATGATCTTTAAAGAATGAAACTATAATCACCATAAAAATAATAATAATCAATACAACAACTAACCAGACAGACATAAATTTTGTTAATTCTAAAGCTGAGCTACTAAAAAAAACTAATATACTAACCATAAGGGCGATAAAAAAATCAGTTATATTTTTTCCCCCAAGAATTTTAGATTGTTGTAAAATAGCATAACATACTAAAAAAACAAATATCATAGTAACCAAAGGAACAAAGATTTCAATTAATCCTGCATCAAGTAAAGTAGCCATCAAGGGCTCCTTGGTGGTTGTGATTGGTTTCCCCTTCGAATTGCGGTCCAACCCAAAAAACCAAGTACTATGAACATCCCCCACATCAACCATAGATTAATTTGGGGACCAAGATATAACAAATAATCCTGGACATTCAAATACGTATTTCCATAGGGGCTAAACCAGCTAGCCTGAACCAATGTCCATATAACTGCAAATACTGCAAATATAACGACAAAAAACTTCAACCAATTATTATCAATACCTAATGCAAACATCAAAATAAGGGCCATCAACGATAAAAATACAATCGCCAAGGTCATATTGGATAAATAAGAATTCATATATGCCAACAACCTATCATTGGTCATTAAAGACAAAGAAAGTAAAATGGCCAACACCCCGTGCAAGGTAGAATTCTGACCCAATACCTTAGTTTTATCCAATATAGCAAAAAGAATCATGAATGCAATCAAAAAAGGAACAGCATACTGAAAAAATCCAAATTGTGAAAGTGAACCAAAAAAAGTATATAAATCAAAAACCAATTATATCACCCATCATCATCATCATTTTTTCCAGATGATTTCATAACCAAAGCAATTGCCCCAACAATAAATACTAATAAAATAACTCCGCCAACAACCTCCCCAGATGAACCAGAAATAATTGCATCTCCCATCCTCTCAAGCAAAGTAGTATCTCCATCAACAGGCCATGCATGTAAAACAAATCCAATCGTCAAAACAAACAAAAGAACCATAAAAATCCCAAACCACACAGTATGTTCCTTATAAAATTCAAAATCTCCTTCCTTAAAGAACACGCCAGTAATCATTACAAATAATACAAGCAACACCAAAACAATAACCATATTTGGAATAACAGTGGATACAAAATTCACTGCCTTATTTGTTGCAACCACTAATAATGAAACTGCTAAAGCAACAATCAAATTAACATTAGATTTTTTACCACCAAGTATACTTGTTTTCTCCAAAAACGCAAATATAATAGCAAAGAACAACAAAAATGGCACTACCACATCAAAAAAGCCAAAATCCTTCAAAAAGTCTAATGTATTTTGTAATGTCGATGCCATATGAAAAAAATAAAGTTTTAAGTATTTAAATGTTTTTATTCCATGTCCTCATCATCCATCTTCGGAATAGCTGCTTTGCTAATTATCATAACATCACCAATAGATCTTACAAGTTGATGTGGCACAATAACTCCCTTGGCACCACCTAAAATCTTTGTTAAATATGATTTCTTAGTTGCTCTAACTCTCCAGCCAAAAATCTTATTATTAGTTAAGATAGATTCTTCGACATCACCAAAATATTCGCCTGAATCTGTAAAAACCTCTACTCCAAACACATCACTTAATTTTTTAGTCTTTAACATTTCGAAACCTCCTTTCTTAGAGAATAAAAAGAGAAGTCTTTTAAACTTTATAAATTTATCCTTCCTATGTCCAATATATATGTTCTAGGAACATCCCATATCTCAATAGAGAGTATTAAAGAGGTTAAATCTACTTTTAAAGAATTCAACCCAGACATCATAGCATTAGAATTAGATCCCTTAAGATTTCAAGCCTTATTGGCAAGAAAACAAAAGAGAAGCATCACAAAAGAAATACAGTTTTTTGGAATTAAAGGATTTCTATTAACTTTAGTATTGGGATACATCGAAAAGAAATTAGGTCAAAAAGTAAAAATAAAACCAGGAACAGAAATGTTAACTGCAATAAAACTAGCAAAAGAAAATAAAAAAGAGATTGCGCTAATAGATCAAAACATAAAGCTAACAGTTAACAATTTGTCAAAAATCTCATTTAGAGAGAAATCAAGAGTTTTCTTTGATATCCTAAGGATTCCATTTGTAAGAGGGAAAAAGGTAAAAATAGATTTAACAAAAGTTCCAAAAGATGAATTCATTGAAAAAATCCTTAAAGAAATAAAAATAAGATACCCCGAAATATATAAGGCACTCATTGGTGATAGAAATAAGGTACTTGCAAAAAACTTAAATAATTTGAAAACAGAAAAAGATGGTAAAAAGATACTTGCAATTATAGGCGCGGGACATAAGAAAGAAGTTGAAAGGTTAATAAAAAATGAGTCTCAATAGAAAAGAACTTGGATCTCTAATTGGTGCCTCAGTAGTAATGGGGTTCATAATTTCATTTACCCAATGGGGATATGGCGATACATTTTCCCTGACAGTAGGATTACAAAACTGGTTTAGGGCAGCCATTTTAGCAGTTATCGCCTTTTCTGTCTACTTGATTGCATCAAAAAATATTGCAAAACTACATGGTGCAAAATCCACAATAAATATATGGGGGATCGATAGATACTGGCTAACAAAAAAATCAAAAATATCTAGATTAAAGCTTGGGCTTAAAACAATAAAAACAGGTATATTCCTTCCAATATTATTCGCCTTATTCTCAAATGGACTAATAAAGTTAGGAACAATAGCCCATATAAACATTGAAGAAATAAATTCAAGTAGAACTGGAAAAAGATATCCTCACCTAACTGACTTTGAAATCGCAAGAATACATCTCGCGGGCCCATTTGCATGTTTATTATTAGTCCTGGTACTAACCCCTCTAAATGCTTTTAGCACCCTAATAGAAATTTCAAGATTAATTGCAATTTATTCCTTTTTGCCCCTCTCAAAACTGGATGGAACAAAAATATTATTTGGATCCTTGCCACTCTACCTATTTGGATTGATATTCACTATAGCAAGCCTCCTACTAATAAATATTCTTCCTACAATTGCAACTATCTTCTTAGCAATTTTAACTGCGATAATAATTTTAATCATCTACCTATACAGAGCTAACTAAAGAAAACAGGCCCTTGATGAATAGCCAACCGAAGGCCACCCATGTCAAAACGCTAGTTAAAGCATAAATAGCAAATATTATGACTATTGCAGAGCCCAAATCTAAATAGCTAAATATGTTTCTTAAAGAGAAAATAGATTTCAGGACTAGCAAACCTACAAATAGAAATAGAATGGATTTAAACATCCCTGTATTCAAAAATAAATATAAAAAAACCGCAGTCAAAATATCCATAACGCTCAGTATCTTAACTAACATAAAAAAATAAACAAAATAACCTATTTAAATCTTCTTGTCACGTACAAGAAAACAATTTATAAACAAAATAGAACTCATCAAACGAATGAATATAAACTTCCAACCAAGATTATACCAAGAAACAATCCTAGAAAGTTGTGATAAAGATAATACCCTGGTTGTACTGCCAACTGGGATGGGAAAAACAAAAATAGCTATCCTTGCTGCAGTAAATAGATTAAAAAAATATCCTGAATCAAAAATACTCTTTTTAACCCCTACAAAACCTTTAGCTAACCAAATATTTAACGAATTCAAAAAAGAAACAAATATTGAAGAAATAAACCTTTTCACTGGAACAGTTTCCCCAAAAAAAAGAGCAGAATTATGGAAAACATCTAAAATAATTATTAGTACTCCCCAAACAATAGAGAACGATATAATAAATAGTTCTATAGACTATTCCCTAGTATCCCTATTAGTAATAGATGAAGCACATAGGGCAGTAAAGGACTATGCATATTCTTGGATATCTAAACAATATCATAGAAGCTCAAAATTTGAAAGGATAATAGGATTAACTGCATCTCCAGGATCAGATAATGAAACCATTTCAGAAATAATTAAAAATTTATACATAAAAAATATAGAAGTAAGAACAGACGAAGATCCAGATGTAAAACAATATATTCAAAATCTTAATATAGAATGGGTAAAAGTAGAATTCCCAAAAGAATTGAAAGAAATAAAAGATTTTCTCGACAATGCAATGAAATTAAGATTAAAGTCTCTCTCTCAGATGGGTTTTATGAAAAATTATAATAGTGTCTCAAAAAAAGAACTTCTTAGAATTCAATCCTCATTACAAGGAAGGATAGCTAAAGGAGAAAAAGATTTCCAAATATTTAGAGCAATCTCCACATCTGCAGAAGCAATAAAAATAAATCATGCTACGGAAATGTTAGAAACACAAGGAGTCTCAGCACTAAAAAAATATCTAGATTCATTGTATAAAGAAACAAGAACAAAATCAGCAAAAAATCTAGCTTCAGATTTAAACATAAAATCTGCTTACGTAAAATCAAAAAGTCTTGAAGAAAGAAAAGTAAAACATCCAAAATTAATAGAATTAAAAAAAATAGTAGGACAAGAAATAAAGAAGAATCCTCATTCGAAAATAATAATCTTTAACCATTATAGAGATTCCGCAAAAGAAATAGAAAAAGAGATAAATGGCCTAGATGGAATAACTGCCAAATTATTTGTAGGACAAGCAAAAAAATCAGGGACAGGATTAACTCAGAAAGAACAGATAAAAATCTTAAACCAATTTGAATCAAATATATACAATTGTTTAATTTCTACTTCCATTGGAGAAGAAGGTTTAGATATTCCAAATGTAGAATTAGTAATATTTTACGAGCCGATTCCATCCGCAATAAGATCTATACAAAGAAGGGGTAGAACTGCCAGACACAAAGAAGGAAAAGCAATAGTATTAATGACAAAAAACACTAGAGATGAAGTTTATCATTGGGTAGCAATAAACAAAGAAAAAAGGATGCATGGTATATTAAAATCTCTAAAAAATAAAATAAAACCAATAAAAGAGGAACCAACACTAAAGGATTACCTAAAAGAAGAAAGAAAATTAAAAGTTTTAGTAGATACACGAGAAAGGGGATCAAATTTATCAAAAAAACTTCTAGAGATTGGCATGGATGTAAAAGTGCAAACCTTGGCAACTGCAGATATAATTCTTTCCGATAAAATAGGAATAGAAAGAAAAACAATTCCTGATTTTGTCCATTCAATAATTGATAAGCGAATTTTCACACAATTAAGAGATTTAAAAAATAATTTCGAAAATCCAATAATAATTTTGGAAGGGAAAGAAGATATATATTCGGTCAGAAACATTCATCCCAATGCAATTAGAGGTATGCTCGCCACAATAGTCGCATCGTTTAAGATTCCAATAATAAGTACTAGAGACTCTCAGGATACTGCAGAAATGATAAAATCACTTGCACAAAGAGAACAGAATAAAACAGAAAAAGAAATTTCAATAAGAACAAATAAAATACCAATGAATACAAAAGAACAACAAGAATTTATTGTCGAATCATTTCCAGGAATAGGCCCCTCCCTAGCCAAATCACTATTAAAAGAATTTAAGACAATAAAAAAATTAGCAAATACAAATCTAAAAAGATTGGAAAAAGTTGAAAAAATAGGTTCAAAAAAAGCAATGGATATTAAAAAAATATTGGATGAAATTTACCCAGAAGACTAACTAACAAAAGGAATACCTAAAATCTTGGCCCCAAATCCAACTTCACCAGAAGATTCAGTCCCTTCAATATTATAAACTTCTTTTAGCCCATCTTTTTCATATAATTCTATTTTGGTCTCCTTCTCATCAAATGGAATTGCCAATGAAAAAGGATAGGGCCTTTTCTCTATATTTCCTTCCGGACCAAAATCTTTAAACAAAATTCCTCCCCCTGGAACATTAACACTATTATCTCCATGTTTTATAACTCCTCCAGAAATTCCAAAAGAGAAGGGTTTAGATTTCGTAGGGTATGCTGCAGGACTATATCTTACATCAGTTATAGAACACTCCCCATTTACACTACATTCACCTTCAACAATATAAACTTTCTCAGGGCTTTCGACAGGATTCCCTTCAGTTTTCATATCTAACTTTGATTCTGCAGTATTATCTTCCAGAAAATTCCCTATCCACCACTCATTATAAACTTCATATCTATCGCTCTTCCAATAATTACTCATAATATCATATTCTGCAGGCCTAGAATTTTCCTCATTAACACATCCAACTATACACTCAGATCCTTCAACAACTGAAAACTTGGGGCACGTATTCTTTTCGGAATCACAATTCGGAGCGTCCCAACTAATAATGCCTCCATAAACATATTCATCAGCAAAATCGTATAATACATGTGCAGCCTCATGGGACAAAACCAGCGGATCATCTGCAGAATTTAAAGAAACTAATGTTAACCAAGCGGAAGATCTCAAATGTTTGAAAAAATTATTTACTTTATTCCTACTAACTAAAACCACATTCATGTCCTGCCCAGGACATTTAGTAGCTGCCCTCTGAACAGTTTGAGGGTTACAAATAACTGCATCCTCATATTTACAACCATAATTTCCAAAATCCTCAATTCTAAAAAAATTGAACCTATCCTTATAATTATTATGGGGTACAACGCTCAAGAAACTTTCCATAAATCTCTCCGTATCTAACCTAAACTCTTCGACACTTTCATATTCTGTACCTAAAAATATAATATTTATACTATTTTCATAATCTCCTCCATCCTGCATAACAACACAACCAGTCCAAGGAGCCCCAGGAGAACGTAGATTATCATCTCCACTAAAAACAAATATAACCACTCCAATAATAATTAATAAAGAAAATAATGCAAACGGCCACCATCTTGCATGATGTTCCTCCCCATAGATATACCCTTCCATCTATATAACAATTAGAATATCTATTAATAACATTTATGGTTTAAAGGTTTCAATAATCTCATATTTAGGGCCATCCTTAGTTAATTTACTTTTAATTAGACTAAAAGAATTGACCATAAACGACTCTTTCGAAAACTCAAAATGATTTATTTTATCAAAAAATTGGTCTTTCTTTTTTATTAATTTTATTCTTCCTAAAGTTAGATGTGCAGTAAATTTTTGATCAGCATCAAACAAATCCAATAACTCCTCGTCAATTTTTTTCTGTAACTCCATTACATTTGAACCATCACTAAAATCCAACCTTATTACTTTTGGTTCCTGCCTATATAAATAAAATCCAATTCCCTTAAAAGAAAGATTAAATCTATCAAATTTCACCTCATTAAGTCTCTGAACTATTTTTCCCAAATCACGTTCATCTACTTCCCCAATAAATCTCAATGTCATATGTAAATTTTTCTTAGCTACCCAATTTATTTTAGCAACCTTTCCAGAAATTAACTTTTTAATCCTAAATAAATCATCTTTATTTTCCTTAGGCAAATCTATACCTACAAATAATCTCATTTACCCCTCATTTTCTTCTTCATTAGCCCCTCGCCAAAAAATATCCAATATAAAACAAACAAGCTCAACAAAGACAATATAAAAACTAATAAATCTGCCATTTTATCCAAACATACTTTTGTATCGCTTATCCTCCTCTCCTTGTTTTATCTTTTTTATAGCTTTTAAAAAATCTGATTTAATTATTTTAACCCTTTTATCCCTTATAGCAAAATAACCCGCCTCAGTACAAGCAGACCTTATCTCAGCTCCAGAAAATTTATCCGTTTGAGAAGATAAAAAATTAATATCTACTTTATGTAAATTCATATTCTTACTATGTATCTTAAATATTTCTGTCCTCTCCTCAACTTGAGGAACAGGAATTTCTATCAGCCTATCTAGCCTTCCCGGCCTTAAAATTGCAGGATCTAGTATATCGGGCCTATTTGTTGCACCAATAATCTTAACATTATCTAAATGATCAAATCCATCAATTTCACTTAGTAATTGCATAAAAGTTCTTTGGACCTCCCTCTCACCAGAAGTCCCAACATCCATTCGTTCAGCAGCAATAGCATCAATTTCATCGATAAAAATAATTGAAGGCGCCTTCTCTCTGGCTAATTTAAAAATATCCTTAACCAATTTTGCCCCTTCTCCAATAAACTTTTGAACTAATTCAGAACCAACAATTTCAATAAAAGTTGAATTAGTGCTTGCAGCAACTGCTCTCCCCAAAAGAGTTTTCCCTGTACCAGGAAGACCATGTAATAAAATTCCCTTGGGAGGACATATCCCAATTTTCTTGAATAGTTCTGGTTTCCGTAGAGGCAACTCAATTACCTCCTGTATCTCTCTAATTTGCGCCTTCAGTCCTCCAATATCTTCCCAGCCCATTTTAGGCTTATCAATAATTAAAAAATCTTCTACCTCATGAGTTTTAGACTTATCCATCTTATCTACCAACACCAAAGATTTCTGCTCAGCCAGTACTCTATCTCCTGTTCCAATCTTTCCAATCAATAAGGGAGAAACATTAACAAAAAAATGACTACCATTTGGCAATCTAACCATTGCTTTTTTTTCAACAATCTTCAAAACATCACAAACTAAGAGTGGAGGCTCTTTCATTATATCCAGTTCCCGCTTTAATCTAGAAACAGTATCTCTTAACTTCTGATTTTCTTCGGAAAGATAACCAGATATATCTCCCTCTTTTTTACCTAAAGATATCATCCTTTTTAAAAAAAGAAACTCGAGATTATATATAAACATTCCCATTTTAAAAAAAGAAATAATTAATAATCTTCTTTGCAGTATCTTTAGTAGCAGAAGGGATAGCAGTGTTCTTAACAATAAAAATAACAAAAATCTTTTCAAAAATCCTAGAAAAAGTAAATTATCGAAAACTCGTGGTTTCAATAATACTATTGATAATTGTAATGGTATTTATGCTATCTAGTAATTTTATTGGGTTATTAATCCTAATAACCTCGACATTTATGGGAATAGTTCCAATAAAATTAGGAATCGGAAGAAACCATCTAATGGGTTGTTTATTATTTCCTGTTATTCTATATTTTATACTCTAACTATTTATCAAAGCCTAAAGCCATCACTGCTGCGCCGATAATTAAAATTATCCAGTTATAGATTCCTGCAGTAAAAACAGTTGTAGGAGTAATCAATCCTATTCCTGCATAGGCATACAACAAAAATCCAGCAACCAACAGACAAAATTTATTTTGGTTCATGTAATCACCTCAATAAATTTTAATTAAAACAAATATTTAAAATTAACTAAACCACTTACCTAAATCTTCTTGCTTCTCTGGATCTTTTCCAAACACACTCTCAACCCTCTGATTTAATATTTCTATAGTTTGTTTTGAATAAGGAGATAAGTTATACTGCGAAGCTAAAAATAATATATGTGCCAAATACTTAGTAACAGATCCTTCAGATATTGTAAACAATAACCTCCCATTACATTTTGTGCATCTCCCAATCAGCGGAGGCCTTCTAAATTTCTCATTACAATCTACACATCTAAATTGTTGCATACTAAATTTACGAAGATTTCCTTTCAAATCCCTAAGAAAGTGTCTTTCTATAACCAACCTTGCAACATCATCTTGATCCACCGCCCGAATCTTGGTGGCTAAATACATCTGGCCATCTACTTTTTCCTTCATAGTTGGAAGTAATTTATACGAACTACACAGTACCCCTGCATTAATATCTTTAGTAGGGTGTGTAAATCCAAATCCAGAATAAGGTTTTCCTTTATCTATATTTGTTTGAACTGTATCAATTTTTACATCCCATGGATATTTATATTTTTCACATGCATCATAAAATCCCAAAGGATACCCCCAAGCAATACCCATACTATATACCTGATCATCTACTTCAGTTGGCAACAAATGAGAAGTCAAAACTAACGGTTCATCTTGAGTTGCCCCCCTATGCCCTCCCAATAACTTTCTAGAAAAATTCAGCAGAGCATCCATTAATAGCATAATCCCTGCCTCATCCCCATCACAATCCCTACGCATGATAGAATGTAAATAAGGGTGTGCAACCAAACCTTGCATCTTAGAAAATCCAATTATCCTACAAACTATTCCTGCACAAGTATGGGGACTCAACCCCACAACCATATGTCCAACCAAATCTATTCTTTTCTTCAAATTGTAAAATCTATCAATCCCATAAAATTTTTCAAGTAAATCATCAATAAATTTAGTAACTTTAAACAGAATAACATCCGCCCCTTCTTCGGGAGAATCTGGAGATGCAGGCAAAATAACATCTTGGGGCCTCAACTCTAAAATTTGCCAATCATTTACTAATTCCTTCCCATAAATATCTTCATGGTATCCCAATTCCTTTAATTTCTCAACAGAAGTTTGTATCTCAAAAGGTTTAAAATGTGTTAATGTCATCTCAGTCATATCATATCTAACTGTGCCATCTTTATTAACATGAATATCATGTGCTGCCCTTAAAATCCCTTTCACTAAATCTTCAGGAATATGTTCTTTATTTGACGTCCCTCTAACTCCTTTTACTAAAGGAGGCAATTCATTTAGTTTTAATTTTTTCATAGCGAAGCCCAAATATTCATTAATATTAATTTCTTGGCGATTATATGGCCTATTTTTCAGTGCATCCGGTTTATCATTTTCAGGAGGGTGTTTTGAACATGTTTCTTCTTCACTTAAACTATCACATCTTGGACAATAAAACATCTTAGTGGTATTAGGAGACTCACAATATGGGCATACACTATAAACTCCTTTTTTCTTACAATCATTACAAATATAAGTTGGAAAATCGGATACCACCCTTCCCATCTCCTTCGCAGATTGAAAAGATCTAAGTCTTCCTCCTTCTTCACCAACTGGAAATAATGAATGTGGACTTCCTTTCATTTTTCTCATTTTAGCTTTCTCTGGTCTTCCCATTCTTGCCCCAATAAAAATTCCAGATTTATCTTTAATAATTATATTAGAAAACTTGTTTATAATTTCTAAAATATTTTTTTTATTAGAAGTATATGAAACTATTTCTTTAAATTTTATATCTCCATTAGATACTCCAAGATTTAACATTAAAGAAAGAGCCCAATCACCCTCAATCAATACATGTTCTTTATGTACTATTGAATGTGGCACCCCCAACAATTCAAGAACTCTCTTAGGATTATCATATCCTTCAATATTATGATCTAAAGGCAAAATAATCTTTTTTTCATCATTTTTTATAACTGATCTAGATAACCAATGAATTAAAACTAAAAATTCCTTGATATTGATGGATCTCCAATGAAAAATATATTTTGGATGCAAGGGTATTTTCAATTTTTTCGAAAGTTCTAGACAATCATCTGCAGACAATTCTGCCAAAGTAGGATTATTAAACATTTCCTTTAAATTTGGTAAAGAAATTTCAGTTAAACTACTTATTTCTTCAGGAGATTTATTTTTTTCCTCAAGTTCTTTAAACCACCACTCCTCACAATACCCTGGAGGATAAAGCATTGAACCTCTATCTAAAAAATCCCCATAATCAATTAGTATGTCGCCAAGATATAAAACTTCTTCCACATCCTTGTTATATTTTTTAGCTATTTCTTCATCCTCCAGTCTTATCACATTTCCATTTTTCAATTTTACAATGGGCCCTTCAATAGAATCACAGGGAATAATTGTATTTCCCTTCTTCGGTCTCTCTGGTTTAAGTTGGGTGCCTGAAGCGACATAATTATCTAAGACTACTAAAGTAGCAGGGTGTAAACCATCTACTGAAAATCCGGACATCCTAGATCTCCCATATCTCAATCTAAACCCTCCAGATTTTAGAGGGTGTCCAAACACTGGCCTTCCAGCAACCATATCTTTAATAAATCCATAATCTGGTAAAACTCTCTCTCCTCCAGAATCCTTCTTAATCATTTTTTTAGCTCGCATTTTCTCTTGAAGTTTAATAAATCCTTCAACAAATTTCCAATCATCCATTCCTACCTTATCATTCCATTTCGAAAATTTCCCCCAAAATTTTTTCCACTTCAAGGCCAAAGACTCCCCATATACCAAACAAAATCCGTTCCGGAGAACATTTGTACCAATTCTTGGAAGATCCTTATAATTAGGAACCTCTAACCTCTCACTCCCATCTCCCTCAATTTGAACTGGAAGATTTTTAGTAATATATGTTGCCTCTTCTTGAGAAGGCATATACTGTAAATTTGTAATTCTATCATGAAAGAAATCTAATTCTGAAAACGTTCTACTTATTTCGTCTTCAGTGGGATCATAAGGTTCATAACCCATCTTTCTCCTAACATAATCCGCACATGCAACAAAAAAACATGTGGCAGTAGTTCCTGCACTTCGTATTGGTCCTCCAAAATAAAGAGCAAAATACTTCCCCTTCCCATCCATCCTATCTTTCAATTCAAGCCTCACAAATCCTTCCAATGGAGAAGCTACAACTCCATTAGTTATATATGCCAATCCTATTCTCAACCCAATTTCTATTGCATCTTTTTCAGTATCAAATTTACAAAATTTCTGTTTAGCTACCTCTTCTGCCAAGAAAAAAGCAATAATTGGATGTTGTATCCCATACTCTTTTTCTAATTCAAGTATCCTCTGGCTAACCCCTGAACCACTTATTTGAGGGGCTGCAATACTAATCAATCCCTCTACTCTTTCTGCCATATTCTTTGCAATAGGAATTTCAACCTGATTTACAGGGTCAAATCCTTTAGCCTTCGCTTTATCTGCAAGAGAATATGATTTTTCAATATAATTATCCAAATTCTTAAAATAATTTTCCATTAATTTGTTTACCATTTTAATCACAAAATTTCATGAGTTTTACACTCCTAGTTTTAAGATTAATAATAGGGACCCTTCCCGGCTCTGGATGATGGCCAACTTTATCTTGAAACACTGTTTTACTCTGCCAACAACTTCCTGAAATCATTGTAGTTTTTCCATAATTGCTTATACTTGTCTTATGGATATGGCCTGATGCAAAAAAATCTGGAACCTTATCTATAATTAAATTATCTAATTCAGTATCAATTATAATTGGTGTTGACCCATGTGTTGGTGCTAGATGTCTTTTTTGTAATAAAAATTTCATTACCAAATCACCTCGATCATATCCTCCCCCAAACCTTATGCTTTCTATTTGATCTATATAATAATCAAATGAAAATCCATGATATAATAACACATCAAATCCCGAAAATCCCTCATAAGCTCCAACATTTATTATAGAAGGATTAGACACCAAAGTAATATTACTAATATTGTATAGGCTATCGGCAAGATTTGCATCAAAAATAGGTTGTGGTTCCGCTAAACGTATCGCGTCATGATTACCAGGACAAATAAAAATTTGAATATCCTTCCGAATCATCTTTAGTAATTCTGCACAGCGATTATATTGTTCCCTTATATCTAAAATAAGTAACTCTTGATCTTGATCAGGATAAATTCCCACTCCATCAATAATATCTCCTACAATAAAAAGATATTTTATAGATTTAGATATTTTCTTTTGTTCAGAGGAACCCGTTTCTCCATTTATCCATTTTATAAAATCCAAAAATTCTTCTTCTAAAAACATATTAGATCCAACATGAATATCTGAAATAATGGCTAAGTATTCTTCCTTCTCAGATTTCTTCATTTCTAACCCCCCTAAAGTAACATCTGGGAAAAATATATCATCCGCAAAAATTATTTTTTCTCCATTTGACCCTTTTACTCCTATTACCTCATCCAAAACAATATCTTTACATTTTTCAAATAATTCTTTTTTATTATTATTAATTAATACATTGATAATCCCAGTATTATCTTCCAATGTAAAAATTAAATTATTATTTTTTGTATATCTTTTCTCATATACTAAACCTATTGTAGAAACATTATCTCTTTCCCTTTTAGTAAGAATCCTATTTATTGATAATGGTGCAATTAAGGAATTTCTATTTTGAAGTATTTTTCTCAAATAATTATACCTATTCATATAATGTGTAACAAAATCTTGAACATTCACTTTTTTAGATTTTTTATCAAAAGATTTTATTATTTTAAATTTTCCAGTTCCTTCATTTTCTTCAATTAACGGTTTCTCTAATTTAATATTTTTATGAATTTCTAAAAGTTTATTCATCATAAATCTATTAAATATTAATAATTCCCCACTTTCATTAGATTTTAAATTTTCACTTAAAAATTCTAAATCTAGATTGATCCCTTCTATTAATTCAGGGTCAATCAAATATCCCCTATCTAAAAATATCTTTATGATATCCTTTACAAATTCAACCATTTCTTTAGCGCACCCAATAAATCTGGTATTTCGGTATCCGGAATGGCCATACTAATCTCCCTAGTTCTACCATATCTTCCCTTACTAATAACCTTAGCATTAATAATTCCCAACATATCCAATTCTGCAATCAAATCAGACATCCTCCTTTGAGTTAATGGTTTTAATCCTACATTAGAAGATAAATTTTTATATAAATCATAAACATCTCCGGTAAATATTTTTGTATTATTTTTCCCATATAAATTAAATGCGGCTAAAAGCACTAATTGAGATTGTTTAGGTAAAGTACTAACAACATCAGATATTAAATCTCTCTCAATTTTTTCTTCTGCTTCATCTATATGTTTTATTAATAATTTATTTGATCCTTTCCTTTCAGACAATTCCCCTGCAACTCTTAATAAATCCAATGCCCTTCTAGCATCCCCATGCTCTCTTGCGGCCAATGCAGCACATTTTTCTATAGCCCCTTGCTCTATACTATTTGTCTTGAAAGCTTTTTTTGCTCTTTCATTTAAAATATCTTGTAGTTGTAATGCATTATAAGATGGAAAATTTATATCCTCCTCAGTTAATGAAGATTTTACCCTAGGATCTAAATCATTGGCAAACCTTAAATCATTAGAAATTCCTACAAACGTAATTTGAGTATTTTTTAATTCTGCATTTAATCTAGTAAGATTATATAATATCTCATCCCCTGCCTTTTTGACTAATTGATCTATCTCATCTAATACTAAAATTACATTTTGATTTTTACCATCTATTTTACTATCTATACCTTCTATAAACTTTCTATAAATTTCATCTGTAGCCAATCCTGTAGCAGGAACATCCTTGCCAAATTCCCTAGCAAGATTAGCAATCAATCTATATTCAGTATCTGCAACCTTTTTTAATTTACAATTTAAACAAAAAATACGTAAATTAATTTTCTTTTGTTTCGCAATTGTTCTTAATTTTTCCACAACATGCATCATAGATAATGTTTTTCCTGTTCCTGTTTTCCCATATAAAAAGAGATTAGATGGTTTTTCACCTTTTAATGCAGGAGCCATCATACCTGCTATCTCTTTTATTTCATTATCTCGATGAGGTATATTATCCGGAGTATAACTTGCCTGCAATACCTTCTTATCATTAAATATTCCATCTTTACTCAAATATTCCTCAAAAAACTCATTAATATCTGACTTAACCATCTTAAAGAAAAGATTACAATATTAGGATTATAAATACTATTATACTAAAAAATAGAGACACAGACCTATATTTCGTATGGAACTTTATTTATTAAAAATGTTGCAATCATACCCCTCTCTTTCATATAGAAACTTTAGAATAGTAACACTATATATTATATATATATAAATATAATATAATATATAATAATAAAACTTATAAACAAAATTTTAATGAAAAATTCAAATTCTTCAATTTCAAGACTTCTCATTAGAGAATTTCAACTATTACAATTTCATGAAAAAAAGAGGCAAATATAAGCAAATATACTTTAAATTAGAAGATAAAAATAAATATAAATTTAAACTCCATAAGAAATATTTCACACACTCAATTATAATACTATTCCAATAGAAATGAAGGTGGGAGTCCCCATATATTACAACATAAAAAAACTTATAAATAAAAAAGTATAAAGAATAATAAATGGATATAATTTCAATATTAATAATAATTGTAGTAGGAATAATCATACTAGAAGTATCTAAACACCTCTTAACTAGAACTGCATTAAAACTAATAGTTATTTTAATAGTGATAATGATATTATTTTTTACAATAATGGGTAGTTTATCTGTAGATCAAGCAATAAACACAGATAATAAATATATTCAAACGGGGGCATCGATAGCAAAAACAGTTAATGATGAGCCACTTATTATTAATCTAAAAGGAAACATAAAATCCTCCCTAGAACAATTAAGGGGAATTATAGTAGCTACCATTAAACCAGATTAAGAAAATCTTATAAAGAAGATAATACTCCCTTATTCAAGGAGGATCCTAAAATGTCAAATAATGATAAAAGATATTCAAAACATCTTCTTGGAAAAACCATTGTTAGTAAAACTGGAAAAAAGTTTGGAGATTTAGGCAATATCCATTTTGAAACAAAAACTGGAGAATTATTACAGCTTGAACTAAAAAGTCCAACAACTCTAGCTTCTAACTTAGATTTAGAACGAACTGACGAAGGAAGGTTATTAATTCCATTTAGTGCAGTAATCGCTATAGGAGATTTTATAGTTGTTGCTGAAGAGGATATAATCTAATTCTTTTATAATTTTTATATTAATTAATAAAATGCCAAAAATTATTAAAAGCACAAAAGATATCAAAGTTCCAGAAAAGATATATGAACAAGTTATTGGGCAAAAAAATGCCTTAGAAATAATAAAGAAAGCAGCAAAACAAAGAAGACATGTACTTTTAATTGGAGAACCCGGGACTGGAAAATCTATGTTGGGTTTAGCCTTGGCAGAACTTTTACCTAAGGAAAATTTACAAGATATTATTTCTTTAAATAATATAGAAGATGAAAATGTACCAAAAATACAAACTTTTTTACCGGGGAAAGGAAAGGAATTAATTAACAGACTTAAATTAGAAGATAAAAATTCTATGAAAGGTAAGAATGTACTTTTAATAATATTATTTATACTGACAATGTTTACTCCTTGGTGGATTCGAAGCGAATATGGGGATATAATGGGTGCTGCCTCTTTGATAGGGTCATTAATTATTATGGGTATGTTTGTAATATTTTTTAATTTAAATAAAAAAATGAAATCTGGAGAAAAAGGAATTCCTAAACTAATAATAAATCATAAAAATACAAACAATGCACCATTCATAGATGCTACAGGTGCACATTCTGGGGCGCTATTAGGAGATGTACTCCATGATCCATTTCAATCGGGTGGCCTTGGAACTCCTGCACATGAAAGAGTAGTCCCAGGCATGATTCATAGGGCAAATAAAGGAGTTTTATTTATAGATGAAATGGCGACATTAAGCCCTAAAACTCAACAGGAACTGCTAACTGCATTACAAGAAAGAAAATATCCTATAACCGGTCAATCTGAAAGATCTGCGGGGGCAATGGTTAGAACAGATCCAGTACCATGTGATTTTGTTTTAATAGCTGCCGGGAATTTGGAAACCGTCCAATCTATGCACCCAGCACTAAGATCAAGAATTAGAGGGTATGGTTATGAAATTTATATGAATAATGAAATGGAAGATAATTTGGAAAACAGAAAAAAAATAGCCATTTTTATAGCCCAGGAAATAAAAAAAGATGGAAAAATACCTGCCTTTTCTGCAGCGGCAATTAGAGAAATAATACAAGAAGCAAAAATAAAATCAGGGAAATCAAACAAATTGACACTTCATTTGAGAAATCTTGGAGGTTTGATAAGAGCCTCAGGAGATATAGCATTCGAAGAAAACTCCAAATTAGTAAAACCAGAACATATCAAAAAAGCAAAATTAGTAGCAAAATCACTAGAAAGTCAAATTGCGGAGAAATATGTAGAAAATAAGAAAGAATATGACATTATAAAAATCAAAGGTTCAGTAATAGGTAGAGTGAATGGTTTAGCAGTATTAGGTTCTTCCCCAAATTTTTCAGGAATGATACTTCCTATAGAATCTGAAATTACCCCCGGTGGGAAAAAAGCAGAATTTATAGCAACAGGATCTCTAGGAAATATAGCAAAAGAAGCAATAAAAAATGTTTCCGCAATTATTATGAAATATTTCGGAGAAGACATAAAAGAGAAATATGATATTTATGTTCAATTTTTACAAACACATGAAGGGATAGAAGGAGATTCAGCATCTATAGCTGTAGCAACCGCCATATTTTCAGCCTTAAAGGAAATTCCAATAAGACAAGATACTGCAATGACAGGATCTTTATCTGTACGGGGGGGTGTTTTAGCGGTTGGCGGAGTTAATGCCAAAGTTGAAGCTGCTATAGACGCAGGATTAAAACAAGTAATAATTCCAAAATCTAATGAAAAAGATATAATTTTGTCTAAAGATAAAAAATCTAAAATAAAAATAATCCCTGTAAAAGATATAAGTCAAGTATTAGAGCATGCACTTGATCTAAGAAAAAACAAAACTTTCTTAAGCAAGTTTAAATAATTCTTTATATGATTAATTATAATAAAAAGATAATACAATTTTTAAATAAAGAATTAAATGAAAATTTAAATGAAAATATCTTAAAAAATCCCCCCTCAGAAGAAATGGGAGATTTTTCATTTCCTTGCTTTATAATATCCAAAAAATTAAAAAAATCTCCAGAAGAAATTGCCAAAAATCTAGAAAAATTAATTCCACCAAAATTTATAGAAAAGCTAGTAGCCCAAGGGCCCTACCTTAATATTTATTTAAACAAGTTCAAATTTATGGAATCTACAATAAAAAAGATACTAGACGAAAAAAAGAGTTATGGGTCCTCTAACCTAGGAAAAAGCAGAAAAGTAATTATAGAATTTTATAACCAAAATACTCATAAAGTAATCCATGTTGGTCATCTTAGAAATACAGTTATTGGAGATTTTTTGGCTAATATATATAAATTTACAAATTACAAAGTAATGCCCGTTTCATATTTAGGAGATATAGGTACACATGTGGCAAAAAGTATTTGGGCTCTAGAAAAATTCCACAAGAAGGATAAATTACCTAAAAATAAAGGAAAATATATTGGTGCAATTTATGTTGAAGCTAATAAAAAACTAAATGAAAATAAAGAATACAAAAACGAAGTTTCAGAGGTACTGCAAAAATTAGAGAAGGGCGACTCGAACCTAACAAAAATATGGAAAGAAACAAGAAAATGGAGCCTAGATGAGTTTAAGGATATAGCAAAACAACTAAACATAAAAATAGACAGATATTTTTTAGAATCAGAAGTTGAAAAACCAGGTCAAAAAATAGTTGACGAGTTAATGAATAAAAAATTAGCATATAAGGATGAGGGAGCGATACTAATAGATTTAGAAAAATATGGGCTAAAAAAATTCCTTTTAAGGAAATCAGATGGAACATCTCTATATTCTACAAAGGACCTCGCTCTGGCAAAAATAAAATTTGATAAATATCAAGTAGATGAATCAATATATGTAGTTGGAGACGAACAAAAGTTTTATTTTAAGCAGCTCTTTAAAACATTAGAAGTTATTGGTTTCAAAAAACCAATGATACATGTCTCACATGGACAAGTTAAATTAAAAGATGGAAATATGTCATCAAGAACTGGAAAAGTTGAATTATATGAAGATTTTTATGATAAAGTACTTCAAAAAACAATCAAAGATTTAAAATTAAGATATAATACTTGGACAAAAACAAAAATAGAAGTAATAGCAAATAAAATAGTAATTGGAGCAATAAAATTCACAATGCTAAATCAAGATTCAAATAGAGATATAATCTTTGATATAAATAAAGCATTAAGTTTTGAAGGAGATACCTGCCCATATCTACAATACTCAAATGCAAGAATTAATTCAATATTAAAAAAAATAAAACCAGATAAACCAAATTATAAATTAATAAAGGAACAAGTAGAATTTAAACTAATAAAAAAATTATTCAATTTCCCAGAGATAATACAAAAATCAAAAGAAAAAAATTCACCACACATACTAACAAATTATATTTTAGAACTAGCTAGAATTTTTAATGAGTTCTACCACTCTTGTCCAATAAACCATGCTGAGAAGGGCCTAAAGGGGGCTAGAATCGAAATTATCAAAGCAACACAACAAGTTTTAACAAACACATTCTTAATACTAAATATACCTCTTCCTAAAGAAATGTAGAAACACTTATAAGTGAACTAAAAATTCTTTATTTTGGTGATGTTAAATGCCTATAATAGGATTAAATTTCGATAAGATCGGTGCAAAGAAAGACAACAAAATAACTGGAAAAATCCAAATAAAAAACAATGTCGACATAAAAAATGTAGAACAAGAGAAACTTTCTGTTTCTAGTTCAGATGACATACTAAAAATCAGTTTTGAGTTCAAGTCAAGCTACGAGCCCGAAGTAGGAGCAATTCAGCTGAACGGTCATATTTTATATATGGATGATCCTAAAAAAATAGATGGAATAATGGAAGAGTGGAAAAAAAACAAGAGTTTGGGAAAGGAAATATCTCCCTTGATAATAAATTCAATTTTGGCAAAGTGCAACATTAAAGCACTGATATTAAGCCAAGATATAAATCTTCCCCCACATGTAAGGTTACCAGCATTAAAAGCAAATTAAAAAAATTCTTTTAAATCTTTTCTTTCTTTTTCACGTTTATGTGCCTCTTCCCAATCACATCTCTCTTCTTTCATTATTTTCAAAATCTTAATTTCTTTATTCATATACAAACTATTTCAACTTTCATTTATATATATTCTTCAATTTCATCATAACAATTTTTACCTATATATTGGAAGCCGATACCACTCCAAAAGTAAAAACCAATTTAACCCCAATCTCATAATTTCTTAAGCCTTAGAAGCAATTCATCTTTTCGTTTCCTACTCTTATAGGTTTTGCCAAATCTAACTAAGAAAGGATTTATTTTTACCCAATAGTTCTTAGGAAATAATTTCTTTAGGTCTTCTTCTACCTTCTCAGGGGTCTTCCCCCTACTCCACCCCAATTTTCTAGAAATATAAAATACATGAGTATCTACTCCAATTGCTTTTTCACCATACTCAGATAAGAACACATTGGCAGTTTTTCTACCAACTCCCGATAATTTTATCAATTCCTCAAAATCCCTGGGCACCTTTCCCCCATATTCCCTAATCAATGTCCTAGAGCAACTTGAAATATTTTTAGATTTATTTTTATAAAAATTTACTGGCATGATTGTTTTTTCAATATCATTCAAACGGGCATTTTCAAGTTTACCCAAAGTTGAATATTTCCTAAAGAGTTTATTAGCAACAGAAATAGTAGTCTCATCCCTAGTTCTAGCAGACAAGATTATGGCAAATAATGTTTTCCAAGAGCTATTCCATTTTTCAGCAGCAAGTCTCATATTATTTGATTTTTTTCTTAATTCTTTCAACTGTCTTATTGCCTTAGTCTTTTCCATACCATTTCACATACCCACATTTTTAAAAACTTAACCGAATAATATCCTATTAACTATTATTATATTTATGACAGAAAATAAAGAAATAAATGAGGGGGCACCAATTTTAAAAAGATTTATGATAATTATAATGGCTATATTCTTATTATTCCTAGTTACTTCATATATTTTATTAGGTTATCCGGTTTTTCCTATTTTAGAAAGTTTATCTGAATCCAATCTTGCGGACAATAAAACAATATTTTTAGAGGAATTTTCAATTATATTTCTAGGAGATACATACAGGTCATTACAATCTTATTATAATCAAGATCTATCTGTAGAGATGGTTGTATGTTTGAAAGGTAATATCAATGGAGACTATATAATAAATGAAGTATATCAACCAAATATAATTGAACAGACATTCAATCATGTAACCTTTATGCCCTGTTCTGAAGATACTATTATATTGCTTCACTCTCACCCCTTTAGACATTGTATAGCATCTCAACAAGATCTATTTACACTAGATTCAATAAAGGAAAAAAATTCTAATTCTCTAATGGTAATAATGTGTGAATCAGATAGATTTTCCATATATAAGTAATTATTATAAATTAACTGAATTAATTAAATCTATGTTTATCAGAAAGAAAAATATCAATGGAAAAGAATATGCTTATCTTATAGAAAATAGATATAACAAAAGGAAAAAGCAATCTAGACAAAAGTCTACAAAGTACCTTGGGAAGATTATAAATTTGGGTATTGCCGACACACAGACAATGGCTTCGACAATGGAAGAAGCAATTATCAATGAACTTACATCAATGGGGTTTTCTAAAAAAGGAGGAAGCTTGACAAAAGGAGATATTAATATTGATCTAAAAACATCGACTGTAAAAGAAGGAAACAAAGATGTTTGTTTGGAATTAAATGAAGGTTTCTTATGTACACTCACTTTAACCAATCTATTAAGATTTAATTCGAATAACCTAAATGAAAAAGAAATAATACATAAAATGGCAGAATCATTTATTTCATCAGGAATTAATCTCCATCACTCATCTTTTATCAATATCTATAATAATCAGATTAAACCAACAAATTCTTAGGTTTGGGGGCTTCTTTATCTAAAAATAAAGATAAACTCTAATAGTGCCTAATTTCAGAATACTCTCACTTCGACAGCCTGCCGACAACCAGACGACACCGCTCCGACATATAAATAGTTATAAATTAGACAATAATTCTTTAATCGGGGTTAAATTGGATTTTCAGAATAAAATTAGATTGTCCTTTCAAAAGGCCAAAGAATCTATTTCTGCCTTAGATCTACGAATTTCTGGGATAGAAGGTGAATTAAAAGAGATAAAATTGCTCTTAGAACAAGCATTACACCTACAAAGGGCACCTACGCCTCGCTATAAGGTCAAAGAAGTACCCAATAGCTCCGAAACACCCAAATTAGAGGGTATTGGGCCACCTAAACCAATAATTCCCAATAGTTCCATAGGAAATGAAGGGGTCCTGCGCCGACAGTCTGCCGACAGTCTGCCGACAGAAAGACGACAGACAGACAGTCTGCCGACAGATAATCTAAAAGGATATTATGATGTTCAGACCCTTAAAAAAGACTTAGAATCAAGGTTTTTGAGCCTTACAGGTGCACAATTTAGGGTTTTCATGGCAATCTATAGATTGGAAGATGAACTAAAAAGTGCAGTTACTTATGCAGATTTAGCAAAAGAACTCTTAATATCTCAAAGCGCTGTAAGAGATTATATTAGTGATCTTGTTTTAAGAAAAATACCTCTCACAAAGACTACTTCTCCCAATAGAAAAGTATTCCTCACTATAAAAAAAGAGTTCAGAAACTTAAAAATATTAGAAAACTTACTTGCATTAAGGGAAAAAGATCACTCACAAACTCAATTATCTGGCCATTTACGCCATTACATCTGATTATACTCTCACTTTAGGCCCAAATATATTCATTTTCGCTTAAAAATACATTATTTAATCAAGATACCTTAAAATTAACGCTCACTTTCGACCTTTTTCGCCTTTTTTCCTGTATATTTTACCAGGATATCTCTCTTTTTCTCTTCATTTACATAATATCTCTTCTTTCCACTGTCCTCACTTTTCTCTTTTATCAGGCCAGGGATCTTCTTTTTTATATTATTTATTTGTCCTCTCACTGTGGATTGGTCTTTACCTAAAATCCTTCCTAAATCCTCATAACTCACTAGGATATCTGTATTCAAAAGACTCCATACTACTGCCCTCTCCATAGCAGTCAAGCTAAGTAACGCCCCCTCTATATCTGTTTGGACAACACTTTCCTGTTTGGACGGTTGTTCAAACACCTGTTTGGACAACACAACTGTTTGATTTGGACAGGTATCTGTTTGTTCTTGTTTGGACACCTGTTTGGACACTTTCTCGACGGGAGATTGTTCCATAAGATTCATAACAAATTCTTCCACAGATCTTAATCGAGTGTCCAAATTTTCTATTTTACTATGGTGGGTTTCTTTAGTTTGGTCAAAGTGTTTAATCCATTCTCCAACACTCCCCATATCCTCCTTAATTTTAGAAAAAGAATCATTTAAACTATCATGTAACCCAGATAATTTACCTTCCATATCACGTCTTTTTTTGAATAATCTAAAAACCATTATTTAACTTTTTAACTAAACTAGTTATTAAACTTTTTGCTTTTCAAACATAAGATTTATATACTCAAATTTTTAAAAATTAATTAAAAGAGGATACTAGATGGCTAAGAAAAAAAAGACTATAAAAAAGAGAGTGATAAAAAAAGAAAGCAAAAAATCTGTCCAAACAGCCAACAGAAATTTTGATTCTTTAACTCTGGCCTTATTTCTCATAACATTTGTTTTAGTAGTATTTGGTGCTTGGTATCATAAAATAAGTTGGATCTTAATGGCATTTGTACCATTTTTAGTAGCTCTTTGGTATGAATATATGAAAAAACACATGTAATTTTCTATAATTTCTTTTGTCACTGTCCAATAGATACATTTATAAAGAGACCTTTAATTCTTATTTTATAGGTATATTGAAAAAATGTTTAAACTCACGGCAGGATATAATAATCTAAATAAAGAATATCTTCTTTGTCCCAATCCATACGGAAATTTTGATCATAATAAGACTGAAACCTTTTCGGGTGAAGAAGATCAGCTGGAAGGATGGGTAGAAGGGTATCTAACAAGAGAAGGCATAATGACTAGAAGAATAGGAGTCATATCTGCCCCCGATCCACAAGAAGACGGAAAAGTAAAAGATCTGGTCCAAATAATTCTAAAATTAAATCCAAAAGCTGAGAGGGCAGAACCTCTAGAGAAACCAACGAGAAAAGAACATTAATTTTATAAATACCTAATTTTACACAAACCTCCACAATTTAAAATGAAACAAAAACCAACTACATCAATAAGAGTGCCAAGGTGGCAAAAGTTAAGGAAATCAATAGAATTGACTCTAGCATCTTTTGAAAAAGCAATCGCCGTAGGGGTAGCCCAAACAAGAGATGGAGAATTTGAATTATATCCTCTGAGAAAGACACCTTTGGACATACCAAATTTAAAAGAGTTGGGCCCATTTAATTCATTATCAGGGTTGGAAATGCCTGAGAGATTTTATAACTTTATAGGCCAAGATCCAGATTATTTCCTTGTTGAAAGGCGGCAGGGAGGCAGATATCCAGGAATATATTTGCATGTCTAAAACCTTTTAGCAAAAATTAAAAGATAAATACTTCAAAATGACAGCTCCAATATTAGTCCCACATGATAATTCTTCAAATTTAGTGAGAACTGTAGAATCCTTATTCACAAGCACCCCTCAGCAAGATGGAGTTGTAGTTCATGTTGTCAATACTAGCAAGGGTCATGAATTATACCTCGATGAAGAGCTTAGGATATTGGATTTGACTTGTAGGTCTGGTCCATTCACATCTTTCTCAGGATATGGGCTCCCAGAAAATTTACCAGATATAACTGGATTTGGTGCACCTTTCTTTGCAGTAGAAAGGAGAATCGAAAAGGGCGAAGGAGCGATTTATATTCTTACACGGGAAGGCAGAGATAAAGATGTTCTAAGAAGATCACGTGAATATCAAGCGCTTTTAGCAGAACTCGCATAATTCGGTAGATTTTTAAATATATTAATGATATGGGGGATATATGAAAGGTAAATTAATATTGGGGTTATTGATTATAATAATAACTATCAACGGCTGCACTCCCGTCCCAGAACTAAGTGAGGGCCAAATAGAAGAAATAATTAAACCAGATATAATAGGCTATTGTGATCAACTAAATCAATTACCTGAAATAACCTCTTGCCCAAAATGTTGGAGTTATGGAAACCAACAAATGTGGGATGAAATAGATTATGCCATAACAAAAGAGAATGATGGCTACCATGTAAGTTTTCCTTTAAGAGTTATTTATGGGAGAAACACCCACAATGCCTATCCTGCGATGAACTTTATACTTGATGAGACAGGAAGTATTATTTCTAAGGAACTAGAGGAAAAAACCTGCTTGGAATAATCCAATCTACTAAACTTCGCCTAATATACATTATGCGAACTTTTATATACCATTTATCCCAAAAATACATAAAAAGGTGTGATTTTCATGGGAATTTGTCTAAAAAGATTAGTAACCGAGATGAAATTAAGGGGTTTCTCCAAAAGAACAAGACAGGCCTATGTTCAAAATGTCAAACTTTTTCTAGATCATATAGATAAACATCCCCCACAAGTAATTGAAGAAAACATAAAAGATTATTTTGCACATCTTATTTCAGATTCAGACTTATCACCTAGGTCGGTTGCAGTTAAAAAAGCAGCACTAAAATTTTTCTTTCATGAAGTAATGGGAATGAATATAGTAAATCTAAAAACCCCAAAAATCCCAAAATCTATACCTATCTTTCTAACAAAAAATGAAATAAAACAATTATTCGAAAATACTCCCTCAAAAAAATCACTATTAATTATAAAATTACTATATTCAACAGGATTAAGGGTGAGTGAATGTGTTAACCTAAAAATAACAGATTTAGAGCTAGAAAATAGCATGGGATGGGTTAGGGCAGGAAAAGGCGGAAAAGATAGGGCATTTTTCTTATCTAAAGGATTAACTGGCGAAATTGAAAAATACCTACAAACTCTAGATGAAAATGAAATGTATTTATTTCCTGGAAGAAATGGTCACCTTACCGCAAGAAATATACAAAAAATTATATCTAATGCGGCCAAACTAGCCAAAATCAACAAAAAAGCAACTGCACACAAACTAAGACACTCATTCGCTACACATAATCTAGATAAGGGGGTAGATATTAGGATAATTCAAGAGCTATTGGGGCATTCAGATCTTTCAACTACACAAATTTATACACACGTTTCAAAAGAACAACTAAAAAAGGTAAAAAATGTACTAGATGATATTGAAGAATAGATATTCAAAATTAAAAGAAGGAGAAAGTGGCCCGTACGACGAAAGAAGGGTTTCCTTTGATTTAATATTGCCATCGATAAAAGATCAAAAACCAAAATGTAAAAAGAGGAAATTAAATAGTTAATATATCCAATCAAAAACTAAAACTATTATAACTAAAACATTTAATAATATATTAAAATATTTATTACAAAACAATTCAAGCAAAAACTAAAAATAATTCAACAATAATTTTATAAACTTCTAAAAAATAAACAACAATATGATTCAACTATCTCCCGATGGAGCCTATACAATTTTAAGGCCTTTAATTTTATTCATAGTAGGTTTAGCAGTTTATGCAATCATAGTATATAATTTATACAAATTTGTAGCAACTAGAGATATTTTTAATATAAATTTAGGTCAATATAATCGCGTGGAACATGCATTTCTCTTCAAGTTTTTTGCACTTCTCCTCTATATAGTGGAATATTTATTATTTTTCCCACTATTCCTAATGGTATGGTTTGTGGCCTTTGCGGCTATTTTTATAGCTCAAACTTCTGACCCAGTAATATCGAATATATTACTTATCGCAATGGCAATGATTGCTGCAATAAGAATCGCTTCATACTATCATCAAGACCTTGCAAAAGATATTGCAAAATTAATCCCATTTGCACTATTAGCCGTTTTTCTTGTCGACGGTGTAGCGACATTTGATTGGGAACAATCATGGAATTTAATCCTACAGGTGCCATATCTTTTGGATACTTTAGTCTACTATTTTGCATTTGTCTTTGCACTTGAATTAATTTTAAGAGTAGTCTATTCAATGACTCGGGCACTATCCTCTAGAGACGAAAATACATAAGTTTCTCGTCGGTAAATGGAAATATTTAAATACTATTTAATCAAAATTTAACTATCATAATTAAGGAGGTGAATTGATTGGGGAAAATTATTGCTAAAAATATTGTTAAAAGAAAACCAGGTTTCCTTTATTATGTAGATGGAAAAGGAAACGTTTGTGAGGCTGCAATGGCTAGAGGCGGAAAAAAGAAAAAAGCTGCCAAAAAAAAGCCAGCTGCCAAAAAAAAGGTTGCTAAGAAAAAAACAATAAAGAAAAAGCCAGCTAAAAAGAAAAAAAGGTAAACCATTTATTCTTTTATTTTTTATTTTTCTGTAAAAAAACTAGTAAGATCCTTCTCACTTTTCTTAGGAAGTTTCTGAACTTTCCTATATCCTACTAATTCTAATTTAGATCTTTCTCCACAATTAGGACATTTTGTCGGGCTTTCTTTATCAGTAGTATTAGACATCCACTCCCAATTACAACTATGACATAGCATGCTATACCTTATCATATTGCTTCCAGATAAACTAGCAGGAATTTTATTTAAACCATTATAAATTAATAGAATTTTGATTAATACAAGTACTAAAAAAGAATATATAATGCTCAAAAGATATTTATTTGTTAGAGTGTCCAATAAAGACAAGGCAATAAATATGACTATAAAACTAGCAACGAAAATGCTTATTCCTGGGATGATTCTAACTTTTGTTAAGTTATCAAACGACATAAAAAAGTAAATCTTAAAGAATATATAAACTTAACCCATATATGTGACATCTTTTTTATCTTTAATTATCTTGGCCTTTTTAGTCCCTTCCAAGATCTTCTTCAATTTTCCCTCAAAGGCATCTGCCTTCTTCAATAAAGGCTTATAATCTATTTTCAACCCCAAATAATTGTCCAAGGCCTTTATAGTCAAAGCTGCTGCCCCGCTATCAGGCAATTTAGATGCAGTCTCTGCAAATACACACGAGATAGGGACACTATCCATCTTCAACATTAGACTTGCAGTTGGCCCAACAACAACACCTTCCTTCATCTTTTTTATTCCAGTAGTTTCCCATTTCTTTGTTTCCCTATTTGTATAATAATAATATTCTTTTCCAGGTTTACCACCCACACTACCAACCCCTTCAATACATATTATTTCTTTAGCCTTTAGAGTTTTATATAGCCTTTCTACTATTTCTGCAATCTTCCATTCCATTCCTGCTACATTTGTAATTGCATGCAATATAACTAAATTATATTTTTTACTATAAAACACACCAAAAGGCTCTACTACCTTGCTCTCATGAATGGCCAACATAGGAGTCATTTCAGAAAACCAGATAGACCCTATCTTTTCCGCTTGTAAATGGTCTATCAAATACTCCGAAGAAATCGTACCAACCAAACCAAATCCAGGAAAGCCTCCAATAATTGTGACATTCTGTGGTTTCTTCTTCAAATCTATCTTCATACATACCTCCTCTTGAAAATTCTTTAAATAACTTTCTATTTCTTTAAGCCGGGGTTCTAGAGCAAATAGTAAACTATATAAATATAAATTCTAAAAATTGAATTGATGGTAGATCCCAGCTTAATTGGTTATATTAAAGACGGTTTAAATAAAGGCTATAAACAACCTGAGCTAGAAAAAATTCTAAAAGAAAATGGATGGTCTAATTTAGAAATCTCCGAAGCGTTTAAATCGATGGAGAAAAAACCTTCTGGGGAAGCACCAGATAAAACACTATTGACTTTTATCAATGGAGCCTTAGCAAAGGGCATACCAGAATCTAAAATTAAACAGGCATTAGCCTCAAAGAATTGGCCAAAAGAAAAAGTAGATATAGCATTTGGCAGCATAAATAAACCAACTGAAAAAAGGAAGACTTTCACAGATTCTAAAAAAGAAGGAAGGCCAAAAATCAATTTTAATTACAAAAAAGTATTAATATACTTAGGTGTATTTATACTAATTTCTGCAGTGTTAGCATTATCATTAGGTGTATTTTTCTATATTCAAGCAATGGTAGGGTATACAATAACTGATCCCAACACAGGAGATGAACTTAGGGGATATTGTGTACAAGAAGATTGTAGCGACATGAAAGAACATATATATCAAAGCATAGGAGATAATCAAATCTTAATTATTTCCCTGGCCCTTACAATTTCCTTAGTATTAGTCTTACTACATGCATTTATCCCAGGAAAAGAGAAATTAGTATGGATAGCAAATATAATCTTCTTCCTGTTCATATGTTATATGTTATTTATGTGGTTAGTAGCAAATAATGTATAACAAAAGATTTTTAAATTGAATTTTAGCTCTCTTTCTTATTGGGTCCGTAGCTCAGTTTGGTGGTAGCACTTGGCTCTTAACCAAGGGGTCGAGGGTTCAAATCCCTCCGGGCCCAAATTTCTCATCGAACTTCTCTTTAGCCTTTTGTTCTTTTTTATATACAGAGTGAGATGCTCTCTTCTCAAACAAAGAAATTGCCATACTAATAACATCCGTTTGATAATCTTTCAAATTTTTATCCAAAATAATTTGTTTGGCATCATCAATACACTCTTTCATCAAAGAAGTAGATTCATTTTTAGTCTCTAGATCTGCCTGTTTTTCTTCAGCATCATCCAAATAAATTTCTTCCCAAACAGGATAAGTACTCTTTTCAGTGATCCTTGGAAAACTTTTAGAAAACACCATTATAAGATATTTCTTATTCTTTCTATATGATCTGCAATCTGTTCACCAGTTTCAGTTAATTGGATCGTCTTTATCCTTCCTTTTTTTTCAAATAAAACTAACTTATTTTTTTCCATCTCTTGAAGTATTTTAACCGCATGTGAATAAGTACAATCAACTTCCTTTGCTAAAACAGACCCATATCTATTCTTAGAACCATTCCTTAATGCCACTAATATCATGGCAGGTTTTCTCCTGAAAAAAACTTCGAACATATCTTTCTTAACCATCATTAACCTCGCAAATGTATAACTTATTATCTATTTTTAAATGTTTATGTTTTTTAGTATCTATTTCAAAATGAGTCATGTAATCTAGGAGTAACAAAACATTTATATAACTATTTTTTTGAAATTTTATAGTATGTTATATCTTAGATTTATAAAAGAGAATTATAATAAATTGAAAGAGTCCTTCGATAAAAGAAACCAATCTGAAAAAGTAGAATGGTTAGATTTGATCCTTGAAAGAGATAAAAAATGGAGATTATTAAAACAAAAAACGGATAAACTTAGACAAAAAAGAAATAAGTTAACAGAACAAATTAGAAAATTAAAATTAGATAAAAAGCCTTATGAAAATATTTTAAATCAGGCTAAAGAAGTCCCAGAAAAAATAAATTTGATCGAAAATGAGATGTCAGAATTAAAAAAACAAATTGATTCATATTTAGCAAGAATTCCAAACATCTTACATGAAAAGGTCCCAACCGGAAAAGATGCAAATGATAATGTTCCCTTCAGATTCTCAGGAAAAAAGCCAGAGTTTAAATTCAAATTAAAGTCTCATGGGGAACTTCTAGAAAAAACGGGCCTAGCAGATTTTGGAGCAGCAAGGGTTGCCTCTGGGCAAGGCTTTAACTATTTAATCGGAGAGATGGCCGAACTAGACCTTGCATTACAACGATTCGGAGTAGATTTCTTAATAAAAAAAGGGTTCAAATTAATTTTACCTCCACTCGCATTAAATAAAAAAACACTTGGCAGTACAATAACACTCCAAGATTTTGAAGACACAATTTACAAGTTGGAAAAAGAAGACTTATACTTAATTGGAACAGGAGAATTGCCATTAATCTCAATGTATTACAATAAGACTCTGAATAAAAAAGATTTGCCTATCAAAATATGCACAATCACACCTTGCTTTAGAAAAGAAATTGGTTCGAGAGGAGTAGACACAAAAGGCTTATTCCGGATGCACCAATTTAATAAAGTGGAACAAGTGGTTATCTCAGATCATGAAAACTCTTACAAGTTATTAGAAGAGATGGAATCAATAACCGAAGATTTTTTCAAAAAATTAGGATTACCCTTTAGAGTTATAGAAATTTGTTCTGGAGACCTAGGAGGAAAACAAGCAAAACAATATGATATTGAAGGGTGGTTCCCCAGAAAAAATGAATATCAAGAACTAACTTCAGCAAGTAATACTGAAGAATACCAATCCGCAACGCTAAATGTAAAATATGTAGATGGGGAAGAAAAGAAGTTTTGCCACATGTTAAACAATACAATGGTTGCCACATCCCGAGCGATGGTAGCAATATTAGAAAATTTTCAAAATGAAGATGGAACAATCACAATTCCAAAACCTTTAAGAAAATACATGAACAATAAGAAAAAGATTGGAGGATTAAAGAATGGAAGAAAATAAGGAAGCTAACGTCTATAAAGAAGATTACAGAGAAGAACTAAGAGATGCAGATGAAATAAGTGCGGATGAAGAAGGATTCATGCAAGGATACGATGAAGATGCAAACCCATCAATCTGTGCATATTGTGAGAAAGTATTGGGAGAAGACATTGTTGAGAGAGAAATAGACGGTGAACTATATAGGTTTTGCTCCGAAGAACATGCCGAAAAATTTGAAAGGCAGAAAAATCATGTGTAAATTAAACTAAATTCTTTTTTGTAGATATTTCTACCTAAATTTATCAAAACCTTTAAATAAACTCTCTTTAGTCATCCTTCAATGACAGAACTAATAATTTGTGAGAAACCTGCACAAGCACAGAAGATAGCAATAGCCCTAGCAGACACAAAACCAATCTCTCATAAGAAAGGTAAAGTTACATATTATGAAATTAAACGAGGAAATAATCATATATTTGTGGGTTGTGCAGTTGGTCATTTATTTGGCTTAGCAGAAAAAATCAAAACAAAATGGGCAGATTATCCATCTTTTAAAATAGATTGGATACCCAAATTTGAAATAAATAAGGGATCTGCATATACAAAATCATACTTAACAACACTCAAACAATTAGGAAAAAAAGCAGATACAATAACTGTAGCAACTGATTATGACACTGAAGGTGCAGTAATAGGGTATACAACTGTAAAATACGGATTAGGTAAAGATGATGCCAGGCGTATGAAATTCTCTACACTTACTAAAGACGAACTTCAAAAATCCTATGAAAATGCAGACTCTAACTTAGACATGGGGATGGTAAATGCAGGCCTAGTTAGACATAAGCTAGATTGGTTTTATGGAATTAATTTGACAAAAGCCCTGACGATGGCAATAAAAAGTTCAAAAGGATATTTTCAAGTTCTATCAACTGGTCGAGTACAAGGGCCCACCCTAAAAATTATAGTAGAACGAGAAGAAGAAATACAAAAATTTAAGCCAGAAACATTCTGGGAAGTATATTTAGATGGGATATATAAAAAATATAACGTTTTAGCCCAGCATAGGGAAGACAAAATTTTTGATAAGAAAAAAGTTAGTAAAATATTAAAAAATGTAGATGGGCACAAATCAATAATAGATAAAATAAGAAAAAAGACAATAAATCAAAGTCCACCAACACCTTTTGATCTAACAACACTACAAACAGAAACCTTTAGACATTTAAAATATACTCCTAAAGATACGGCCTCAATAGCCCAAGAGCTATATATTGCAGGATTGATTTCTTACCCGAGAACATCATCCCAAAAATTACCTGCCTCAATAAATTATGATAAAATACTAAAAAGTTTACAAAAACAAAAAGAATATTCATCTTCCTGTAAGGAATTACTAGCTAAAACATTAAAACCAAATGAAGGAAAAAAGAGTGATCCTGCCCATCCAGCAATTTATCCCACTGGTGAGCGTGCATCATTATCTGGGAGACAAGAAAGATTATATGATTTAATTGTGCGAAGGTTCTTAGCCGTTTTTGGAGAACCTGCAAAAAGACAAACTATTTCTATAGATATAGATGTGAACGAAGAAATGTTTGGATTAGCAGGAACAACTACTGTAGATCCTGGATGGCACACACTCTATGGGAAGTATGCAAAATTCAAAGAAGAGGAACTTCCAGAAATGAAAGAGGGTGAAGAAATTAAAGTTAAAAAAATCTATAAAGAAGAAAAAGAAACTCAGCCTCCAAAGAGATATAATCAAGCTTCAATACTAAAAGAATTAGAAAAGAGAAATTTAGGCACAAAATCAACAAGAGCAATAATAGTAGAAACTCTTTACGATAGACATTATATTCAAAATCAACCCCTGGAGGCAACAAACTTGGGACTAAAACTAATTAAAACTCTAAAAAAATATTCTCCAGAGATTATTGATGAAAAATTGACTAGAGAATTTGAAGAAGATATGGAAGAAATTAGAGAAGGTAAAAATAATAAAGAAAAAGTAATAGAAAATGCAAAAAAAGCACTAATAAAACTCCTTAAGGGTTTTAAACAAAATGAAAAGAAAATTGGAGAAGATCTAGTAGAGGCTTCAAAAGAAACACAAAAAAAGGCAACCGAAATAGGAAAATGCCCACAATGTAAAGAAGGAATATTATCTCTTAGAAAAGGAAAATTTGGGCAGTTCATTGCTTGCAACAAATATCCTGATTGTAAAACAACTTTTACCATTCCCCAAAATCTAGTAAAACCAACAAAAGAAATCTGTGAATCCTGTTCACTTCCCAAGGTTTTGATAATAAAAAAACGAAGAGGCCCCCAAACTATATGTATCAATCCAAGATGTCCATCTAAACTTAAAGATTATTCCCAAGAAAAATTGAAAGAAATGGAAGATATTGAATCTGGAAAACTTGTTAAAAAATGTCCAAAATGTGGGAAAGGTACATTAAAAGTAAGAAGATCTGTATATGGTTCTTTTATTGCCTGTGACCAATACCCTCAGTGTAGATACGTAGAAGATTCAGAAAAAAAAGATTCTGATAAAACGAAAAAAATCAAAAAATAAGGCCAGAATTATCCAACTTAAAGGCAATATTATCTTCTTCGGGTTTATGAACTTTTATATTTCTTGGTTCCAGCTCTAACTCAATAATTGAATCTGAAAAATTTCTGATCATTGTTCCCCCAACCGTTTTTATCTCTCCCTTTTGGGTTTCATAAACCTGGTTAGTTATCAAAACAGGAATGCCCATTTCAACTATATGTTTCAGACTTCTCAACATCAAAACTGCTTGCTCATTAACCTCTGTATATTCTTTACTATGCAATGCATGCCTGTAGAAATTACCAAAACTATCAATTATTACATAACTAAATTTTCCTTTTTTTACTAATTCTTCAATATGTTTTAATTTTTCAACCTGATCATCAAAATCTTTTATATTAAGGACAATAATATTTTCTAATATTTTTTTATAATTAGGATCCATAAGCTTAATACGGTCTATAGCAAAACTCCTTTCAGTATCTAGAAATAAAACCTTTCCTTTTTTAGCAAATTGCAAGGAACTTTGCATAGCAAAAGTACTCTTCCCACTAGTAGAAGGTCCATACATCAATATGAGTCCACCTATCTTGCCAAAATAATTATCTAAATCATTTCCAAAATACATAAAAAAAGAAAGAATTAGGGGTTTAAATAATTTAAGATATTTTATTAAATACATATAGTGCCAATGGAAGAGTTATCATTAAGAAAATAATCACAACCAAAATCACAGTAATTAATTCATCTTCTACAAACCCTTTAAATTCATAAACTGGTATTTCATCACCTATAAGTTGACAAATCTCTTCTGACGATTGAACAGATATAACTCTCTCAGTATTACTCTCCAATAGAGTATATATGACCTGCCTTATACCAAGACTATCTCCATCATTATCATCAATACATTCTCCGTACTCAATAACGCTTTCAATGTTGTCTTCATCCTCATCATCATCGCCAGAATTATCTCTATATATCTTCAATCTAAATGTGTCACTATCCTCTCCACCATGCTCATCAACTACAGTGATTGTAACGTAGTATGTTCCCCTATCACTACATTTAGGTTTAAATGAGATTTCTCCAGTTTCAGAATCAATATCAAATAAACCAGTATTATCATAAAAGGTCAAATTATCATTGTCCTCATCTTCAGCATCTATCAATAATCTAAAGTTCCTATTACATTTAATTCTCTGGTTTGAAATATTCTCAATTGTAGGATTATGATTTTCTTCTATATCCTCATTCCTAGTAGTAAAACTCCAAACCGGACTCTCAATCTCATATTCTGAATCACTTGCTACAATTTTCCAATAATATAAGGTTTCTAATTCTAAATTCTCTACAGCAAAATAAGTTTCACTTATATCTTCAGCAACCAGTTCTAAAACTTGGCCACTTTCAGCAAACCATACATCATATGTAACTTCATCTCCATCAGGATCTCCTCCACTCCAACTCAATGTAACATCTGTATTAACCTCTACTGCATTATCTGCCGGATTTGGATTATTTGGCTCATATGGTGGCTGATTCTCAGTTGGTTCTTCTCTAGTCTGGAATTCCCAATTAGAACCAAAGGTCCAATACATCCCATCATTTGCTATGACCAACCAAATATAATTTGTTTCATAATTTAGGCCATCCACATAATAAGAAGTTTCAACCAAATCATTCCCTATTCTTTCCATGGATTCGCCTTCTATTCCAAACCATACATCATATGTAACTTCATCTCCATCAGGATCTCCCCCATTCCAACTCAATGTAACATCTGTATTAACCTCTACTGCATTATCTTCAGGATTTGGACTATTGGGGGCGTATGGTGGATTATTTTGATCTTCATAATCCTTCGTGGTAAAACTCCAAACCTGACTCTCAACACTATATTCGGAATCCTTAGCAATTACTTGCCAATAAAAGGTTGTTAATTTATCTAACTCTCCCATATTAAATGCGGGGTCTTCTAAATCTTCCCCAAATAAAAATAATGTATCTTCCCTATATCCAATATAAAAATCATATGTAACTTCATCTCCATCAGGATCTCCCCCATTCCAACTAAAATCAATATCAACATATTCTATGTTTTCAGCACCATTAGTTGGGATAGGATTACTTGGAGTATATGGTGGCTCATTAACCTCTTGAACCGGCAAAATCTCTAAATATAAATATACTGTCCTATCATAAGCATCTTCAACACCATCATTATTTGCCCCAATCTTAACAATATACTCTCCCGGAGCATAATCAGGTGTATCAACTCCTTCATATGCAAAATAATGATCTTCACTTATGTTTGTGTGAGGAATTATTATATCAATTACATGGCCATTCTGAGACAACCAAACTTTATACCCAATAAGATCTGTATCAGTCACAATCATCATATAATATTCTGCAGACTCCCCTTGATAGATACTTACACTATTTCCGATTGGTTGACCATACTCATCAACCCATTCTGAATCTAATGCTATTAAATCAGGAAGGCTAAATACGGTAAGTACTGAAACTAAAAAAATTAACATTAGAGGGATCAATTTATTCATTTTTGTCCCCCCTTCTGGTTTCTTCCGTCCCCAAATCTATATGAGATGCCAAAATTACCTTGCTTATTGAAATCTTTATAGCCAGCACTAATTCCCCAGTTCTTGCCGAGATTTATTCCGGCTTCAACTCCCCAACTAGAATCCCATTTAACTATTTGAGTACTTGGTCTACTTTCATCATCATAATCTTCTTGTATTCCATCAACTACATTTCTAACAAAGTTGAATCCACTCTCATCAGTCTGAGCCTGATAGTGATCCAGGCTTCCAGTAAGTGTTACACCTTTAATATCAACACTAACCCTAGGAAACGAAAATGCAAGTCTCTTCAAACTAGTTTCCCTATCAATTACACTGCCTCTTTCAGAGAATCCAAGAGGATTAAGATATCTAACAGAACTAGAATCTCTGGTCATGGCAGTATTATCTATAGGATTATATAATATCCCTACACCAAGCCCTACTTTTACAGATTCATTTCCAATAAATGCATCTAATGCAACACCAGGATTACTATATATTGCTGCCACTGCTCTAAAATATCTTGCAGCTTTAGAATCTTCATTTTCAGAATCATCATCCCCACTTACACTTCTAGTAGTATCTGCGGAAGCCCCAGTAGAATCTCCATCAGATATATCTCTTTCTAGGTTTCCTTCTACCTCGGATCTAGCTCTTTTTGCGAAATCAATAAGTTCTTCCAATCGAGCTCTTATTCTAGCTTTTTCTGTTTCCAGTGAATCAGAAGTAGGCCTTCTAGCAACTGTTTGATTCCTAGTAGAATCCGTTGTTGCATATGTATTATCAATACAGATGCCCATATCTTCTCCAATTTCGTATACACGTCCAGCGACTGCCGCTTGTGTAGAATCATCTAAACTTGACCAAGGTCCACTAACACCCAGACTATCTGCGGAGGCTTGATATAAATAATTTATTAATTCTTGACCAGACATCCCATCTCCAGCAGGATTTCCGCCCAATCCATCAGTAGGTACCGGGAATTTTTCTCCACCTTCAGTTTGAAAATACCAAGTCATAGAATCTGGTTGTGAAAATAAAGGATTCCAACTTACTATTTCTTTAATACTAGTAGAACCTACTGGAACAGAATCTTGAACTGTGCTATTCTGAATGTAAGGTGTTTCTCCCTTTACTATTTCTTTAACACTGGTTGAGCCAGCAGAAACAGAATCTATATGTGCAATAATGGAACCATCTGGATTTTGATAAAAATCATTAATTAAATCCTTATTCTCATCCATGAATTTAATGCCCTCTGGTAAAATTGGCCCTTGTGGCAAACTATCTGCAGGAGCAACTATTACATTGTCTGTTGCTAAACTATCTTCCAGTCCGCCAGTATTTGAAGAATCTGTTGGTGCGCCAATACCTGAGGCACCAGAGGCTAAACCTAAGCCTCCAAATAATAATAATCCTTTTCCAATGGTTGATTTTTTCATTTTTGAATATAACCCCCTTAAATTTTAATGTATATTCTGCAGAATATAGGATAAACTAGCTATTTATAAATCTTACCATTTTTGCTACTAAGCAATAGTTACTAAAAATAAGAAAAAAAAGACTAAGTTTATTTCTTAGCCATTTCAAAAACAGACTTCAATGCTACAACAACAACTGCTGGAGCAAATAGAGCTACTAAATTATTGAAAATATCAGTCAGGTACGATATTGACGCAAACATGTTCCCTGCGAGTGCACCTACAATTACTAATATAACTCCTGCCGTCAAGAATTTCTGTGTTTCCTGTTCGCTAATGTTTAACAGTCCAATAATCAATCCTAAGACCACTATAATCCATGCGAAAGTAGCTAGCTCAAAAAATGCTAAAATTATTGCTAAAAGAACACCTACCAAAAATGCCCAACCACCAATGCTATTTGCCAAATTTTCACCTCCCTTAATTTTTTATAAATATATATTATCCCTTCATTTTGACTTTTTTAAAGGTTTTGTTTAATTACAGATAACTTTATATATGAACCGTATATACCTCCCGTATACACAAAATGAAAGATATATTTGATGCCAAAATCTCTTGCCCAGAGTGTGGCACTAACATGACAAAAGCATTAGAGATCAGAAAAGGCTTCAAATTAAGATTTCTAAAGTGTAAAAAATGCCCAGAAAAAATTTATCATCCACTAGATTTAAGAGAATACCAAGAATTTAATAAACTCCAAGCACGAGAGTTCCAAGTTAAATTAAGAATGGTTGGGAATTCTTTTTCAGTAACAATCCCAAAAGAGATAATTGAATTTGAGGAAAAATTCACACAAATGCAAAAAGAAATGGATAATATTATGAGACTTACCCTAGAAGAACCTGGCAGATTAAGCCTACATTTTAGAAAACTATTGGAGGAATAAAATGGCTAAGAAAGAAGTGGAACTAAGAGTTCAAGAAGCAATGCAAGAAGAAGCATATAAGGGGATAGTTAGAATTGATTCTCAAGATATGAAAGAAATAGGAGTTAGAGCAGGAGATATTGTTGAAATTGAAGGGGGAAGAAAAACAGTAGGAATCGTAGATAGGGCATATCCTACAGATGTGGGAGAGTCTGTTATTAGGATGGACGGAATTTTAAGAAGAAATGCTAAAACTAGTATTGGGGAACAAGTAAAAATTAGAAAAACTCAAGTAAAAGAAGCAAAAAAAATCACAATCGCACCTGCCCAAAAAGGAATGACGATCCAGGCAGATCCTTCAGTATTCCAAAGAAGTTTACTCGGAAGAGTTGTATTAAAAGGAGATATAATTGCCCTTGGAGGAACAACTAGAAGAAGATCTACACTATCAGACAGCCCATTTGGAGACATCTTTTCAGATATATTTGAAGGGTTACAATCGGGAGGATTTTTAGGAGGGCTAGGGAGCATTAGATTTATTGTAGCAGATACTGCCCCTGGAGAGGCAGTTATTATAACAGAAAACACACAAGTTCGTGTTAGCTCAAAAACAATTGAAATAAAAGAAGAAATAATACCAGATGTAACCTACGAAGACATCGGAGGATTGAGTGAGGAAATAAGAAAAATTAGGGAAATGGTAGAACTCCCAATGAAGCACCCAGAATTATTTAACAGATTAGGGATTGAACCTCCTGCCGGTGTTCTTTTACACGGCCCGCCTGGAACAGGAAAAACACTATTAGCAAAAGCAGTAGCCAACGAGACAGACTCAAATTTTGTATTGGTTAATGGACCTGAAATAATGAATAAGTTCTATGGGGAATCCGAGAAAAAGATAAGGCAGATATTTGAAGATGCAGCAGAGAAAGCCCCATCTATTATTTTTATCGACGAAATAGATGCGATCGCTCCAAAAAGAGAAGAAACTCGCGGAGAAGTTGAGAGAAGAGTTGTAGCCCAATTACTAACCATGATGGATGGCCTGAATAAAAGAGGAAATGTTACAGTTATAGGTGCAACAAATAGACCAAATGCTATTGATGAGGCGCTTAGGAGGCCAGGAAGATTTGATAGAGAAATTATATTTGGAGTTCCAAATAAGAAAGGAAGATTAGAAATATTAAAAATTCATACAAGAAACATGCCTCTAGCAAAAGACGTAGATATAGAGGCACTAGCAGAAATTACTCACGGATTTGTTGGTGCAGATCTATCTGCTCTAGCAAAAGAGGCAGCAATGAATGTTCTAAGAAGAATAATCCCTGAGTTGAATTTAAAAGAAAAAGTTAATCTATCTGATGAACTATTAAATAAATTAATAATTTATGATAAAGACTTTAAAGAATCACTAAGGATAGTAAGACCTTCTGCAATGAGGGAGGTTTTAGTAGAAAAACCAAGCGTCAAGTGGACAGATATAGGGGGATTAGAAAAACTAAAGCAAGAATTGAAAGAAGTGGTTGAATGGCCAATGAGCTACCCAGATTCATTTGAAAGGATGGGGATAAAAGCACCTAGAGGGGTTCTACTTTATGGTCCACCAGGAACCGGAAAAACACTATTGGCAAAAGCAGTAGCCAATGAGACGAATGCAAATTTCTTACTAGTTAAAGGACCTGAATTATTATCTATGTGGTTAGGAGAGTCTGAGAAAGGACTCAGAAAGATATTCGAAAAGGCAAGACAGGCGGCCCCATCAATAATTTTCTTTGATGAAATAGATTCTATTGCATCTAGGCGGGGGATGGAGGCCCAAGGTTCAAGAACCACTGAAAGAATGGTCAACCAAATATTAACAGAAATGGATGGATTAGAGGAACTAACTGATGTTGTAGTAATGGCTGCCACAAATAGGCCAGATATAATGGATCCTGCATTGCTAAGGCCCGGGAGATTTGATAGGATGCTTCTAGTTAACGTGCCAGATAAAAAAGCAAGAGAAGAAATATTCAAAGTACATACAAAGGGAATGCCTCTAACGAAGGATGTAAAAATCTCTGAGCTTGCAGAAAAAACAAAACAATATGTAGGTGCAGATATTGAAGCAGTTTGCAGAGAAGCCGCTATGCTAACATTAAGAGAAGATATTAATTCGAAAGAGATATCTATGAAATTCTTTGAAAAAGCTATGGAAAAAGTAAGGCCTTCAATAAGAGAACAAGATATCAAGAAATACGAAGAGATTGAAGCAGGATATTTAAGAACTGCCAGAGGAGCAGCCATACAAGAAAAGAGCTATATGGGATAACTTTAAAAACTATTTTTATCTTTTTATTACCAAAGGAGGTGGAACATTGGCTGGAGAATTTACAATAAATGATTTTGTCGCAGCGTTATCTACTGGAGATATTGCTGCAATAGTTACTGCATTAGCGGCAATGGCAGTGGTTTTCGCACTAATTTTTTTAGCGGTTTATATCTATGCTGCGTTAGCACTAATGGCTATAGCAAAAAAAACAAAAACTCCAAACGGATGGCTTGCTTGGATTCCAATCGCAAATCTATTCTTAATCATCCAAATTGCTAAACAACCCTGGTGGCACATTTTTGCATTATTGATATATGCAATTCCTGCAGTAGGAGGGCTAGCATTCTTAGCAATAACTGCATTTTGGTGGTGGAAGGTAGCAGAGAACATAAACCGAGAAGGATGGCAAGGAATTCTAATGGTAATCCCTATTGTTAACCTAATTATGTTAGGTGTCTTTGCATGGGGCAAATAACCTTTCTTTTTTTATTTTATTTGTAATATCTTTTTTATTTCAGAAATAGATTTTGTCTGGCTTATTTCTCTTCTAAGATCTTTACTTCCTTTAAAACCCCTACTTAAATAGAGGGCATGATCTTTAATATATCTAAATTTTGGTTTATATTTTTCAGCCAATTCTAAATATTCTTTAAAGAATCTTATTTTGTCCCTCTTTGTTACTTCCCTATAATCTCCTTTTTCTAAATAATCATTTATCTCCTTGAAAATAAATGGGTTTCTTGAAGCTTCTCTTCCAACCATAATATAATCACAGCAAGTTTCTTCAAACATTCTTTTTGCGTCTTCAGGAGAATTAATCCCCCCATTTCCCACTACAGGAATTTTCACATTTTCCTTAACCTCTTTAATTATTTTCCAGTCTGCCTTACTGCTTTTATCTTGACTTTTCGTTTTTCCATGAACAGTTATCATAAAGCACCCCTCTTCTTCAGCTATTTTTGCTATCTCTACAGCATTGATACTCTTTTTATCCCATCCTGCCCGAATCTTACAACTAATTGGTTTTTTTGTAGATTTAATCGCCTCTCTCAAAATTTCTCTAATCTTCTCTGGTTTTTTTAATAAAGTGGCCCCACATCCCTGATTGACAATTTTCTGAACAGGGCATCCAAAATTAAAATCAATAATATCTGCTTTTTTCTCAACAACTTTAATAGCTTTCTTAATTTCATCAATATTCTGCCCCATTAACTGAACGCCTACGGGACCCTCTCCAGAAACTACGTCAAACAATTTTAAAGTAGATTTATTTTTCCTTGCTAATGCAACAGAAGATAACATTTCAGTAAAAGTTAAACCTGCCCCATATTTTTTACACAATAATCTAAAAGAAACATCAGTTACTTCTACCATTGGTGCCAAAAATACCTTAGATTTAAATTTCATAGTTTAGTTGTTACCTTTTCTCCAACAATTAAAGTATGTTCTGTCTGACTAACCATTGCTTCTTTCCTTTTCTCTGGTAAGGTGCCATACTCATATAATATTCCTTCCCGTTTCAATGCAACTAATCCAGTAACAACCTGTAATTTATTAAATTTCCCAAGTAATTGTCGTTTTGCAAATGGTAGTGTTTTATATTCCTCCGAAATATATCTCAATAATAATCTTGCATTCTGATTTCTAATATTTTTTAGATTTGTTAATTGGTATATCTCAGAGGGATTTCCCTCTCCAACCAATCCACTCCCAGTACTTGCAAACGGCTCTATTGCAATCACCTGACCTTTCTCTAATTTTGTTGAATCTCCATTATCATAATTTGGAATAGTTGGACTAGTATGAATTTGATATTTCTCTAAACCATGCCCCCCCAAGTTTTTTATTGGGGCAAAACCTAACATTGTTATCTCAGAATGTATTGCCTCCCCGATTTCTCTTATTTCTACCCCAGGCTTAACTGTGTCTAATGCAGCAGCCAAAGCATTCTCACTCGCTTTTACCAATTTTTGATTATCTCCTAAATCAACTGTAACTGCAGTATCTCCAATTGCCCCCTCAATGTGGACTCCCAAATCTAATTTAATCAAGTCTCCATCTTTGAATTCAATATCCTTATTCAATAAAGAAGTATAGTGTGCCGCAATATTATTCAGAGACATCTGAGTAGGGAAAGCAATTCCTCCACCAAGCTCAATAATTTTAGCTTCTATTTTTTCAGTTACTTCTTTATGAGATTTTCCTGGCTTAATTAATTTCTTTCCATATTCTCTTACTTCTGCAGCTATCTCTCCAGCTTTAATCCAATCTTTCATACAATATGTAATAATAAAACATTTAAAAACCTAACCCAATATATCAAAATATGAAAGGTTTTATCATTTATCCTACATATAAGATAATTCAAGGAAAGGCATGTGTATTACTCTATGGAAGGCTAGAAAACGGGCATTCTTTCCTAACGATCAATGAATTTAAACCATATTTTTTCATAGAATCTTCAAAATTAAAAAAGGCCTTAAAAATTGAAAAATTCGAGTATGAAGAAACAAAACTAAAAAACTTCCAAGGCGAATTAATGACTAAAGTTATTTTAAATTCTCCACAAGACGTTGCGGGTTTAAGGGATGAATTAAGGGAATCTAAAATAATCACGTCTGAATCAGATATTAGATATCCAATACGATTTTTAATGGATCACAATATTCAAGGATCCATAGAAATAGATGGAGATTATGACATACATGATACCTTAGATAGAGTATATCTAAATCCAGAAATAAAAACAACAGACTACTCCCCAAAAAATCTAAAAACATTCTCTTTTGATATAGAATCAGACAAAAAAGCCAATCAAATATACTGCATATCTGCATATTCAAAAGATTATAAGAAATCAATTATAGTCTCAGATAAGAAAATCCCAGGGGCAATTTCATGCAAAACAGAGGAAGAACTGTTAGTAAGATTCCAAGATGAACTATTGGCCTTTGATCCAGATATAATTACAGGCTGGAACGTAATAGATTTTGATTTAGAATTCCTCAAAAGAAAATTCAAAAAACATGATATTCCTTTCGTCCTAGGCAGAGATAATTCCTTTTCAAAACTAAGAATTGAATCAAACTTCTTCAGAACAAGCAAAGCAGACATTTCCGGAAGAGTAGTTTTAGATGGACTAGACCTAACAAAATCCTCATTTATCAAACTTGAAAATTATAAATTAGACACTGCAGCTCAAGCACTATTAGGTAAGAAAAAATTAATACAATCAACAGGGAAAGAAAAATATGAGGAAATAGACGAACTATACAAAAAAGATCAAAAAAAACTCATAGATTATAATTTATTAGATGCCGAACTTGCTTATGATATTGTCACGAAAGCAGATTTAATTGATTTAGTAATACAAAGGTCACTTCTAACGGGGATGCCGCTAGATAGGGTAAATGCTTCAATAGCCTCCTTAGATATGTTATATATTCCAAAGGCTAGAAAAAAAGGTTTAGTATCTCCATCAAAATTTGATGCAAATAGGGAGGCAAGAATTAAGGGAGGGTATGTAATGAAATCTTCTCCAGGTATTTATGATAATCTCATAGTTTTAGACTTTAAATCTCTGTATCCATCGATAATACGGACATTCAATATAGACCCTGCATCTTTTTCAGAAAAAAAGAAACCAGGGTTTATCGAATCTCCAAATAAAGCGTATTTTGAAAATAAAGACGGAATTTTGCCAGAAATTATCAAAGAACTCTGGAGCTCGAGAGATGAGGCTAGAAAACAAAAAAATGAACTTGCTCGTTATGCCATTAAGATACTTATGAACAGTTTCTTTGGGGTTTTAGCAAATCCCACTTGTAGATACTCAGATTTGAAAATAGCTAATGCCATAACCCATTTTGGTCAACAATTAATCAAACAAACAGCAGATAAGATAAAAGAAGCAGGATATGAAGTAATTTACTCAGATACAGATTCTGTTTTTGTTAATACAAAGGAAACCTCTGAAGCTAAGGCAGAACAAATAGGGAAGAAATTAGAAAAAGAAATCAATGAATTTTATAAAAAATACATAAAAAAAGTGTATAAGCGAGAATCATATTTAGAGCTAGAATATGAAAAGTTATACACAAGGTTCCTGATGCCAAGGATTCGCGGGAAAGAAGAAGGTGCAAAAAAGAGATATGCTGGGCTTCTAAAGAAAAATGGGAAAGAAGAACTAAATATTGTTGGACTCGAAACAGTTAGGAGCGATTGGACAAATGCCGCCAAAAAATTCCAAGGAGAATTATTGGATAGGATATTTCATAAAAAAGAGGTAACTGAATTTATCAAAAAGTTTGTAGAAGATATAAGAAAAGGAAAATATGACCGAGATTTAATTTATAGAAAGTCAATAAGAAAAGAATTAGATAGTTATGTAAAAATCACTCCTTCCCACGTAAAAGCAGCCAGGAAGTTAAAAAAATTAGAATCAAGTATAATAGAATACTATATCACAACAGATGGCCCAGAGCCTCTCCAGGCTCTAAAGCATAGCATAGATTATGAACACTACGTTAACAAACAAATAAAACCAATAGCAGATACTGTTCTATCTTTCTTTGATACGACCTTTGAAGATTTACTAAAAGGAAACAAACAAACTTCTTTATTTAGCTATTCATAACCTTTAAATAAATTCTAACCTCCTAAAAATTATGGGAATAGCAATCTCCGAATTAATAACAAAAAAGGAAATTAAACTAGAAGAGTTAAAAGGAAAAAAACTAGCAATAGATGCTTTTCCAGTAATCTACCAATTCTTAGCCTCAATAAGGCAACCAGATGGAACTCTATTGATGGATAATAATCAAAATATTACCTCTCATCTAATGGGCATATCAACAAGAATTCCAAAATTAATGGAAGCAGGATTAAAGTTAGCTTTTATTTTTGATGGGCCCCCCCCCGAAATGAAATTAATGGAGTCTCAGATTAGAGAACAAAGGAAAACAAAGGCAGAAGAGAAATTAAAAGAAGCAATTGAAGAAGAGGACACAGAATCCATTGTAAAATATAAAAAACAATCAATAAGAATTACCGAGGATATAGTGAGAGAATCAGAAGAATTCATTAGAGCCCTAGGATTGCCCACAATAAAGGCACCTTCCGAAGCAGAAGCTCAGGCCGCATTTATGGCAGAAAAGGGAGATGTATATGCAATAGTCTCCCAAGATCATGATTCCTTATTATACAGTGCTCCAAGGATGATTAAGAACATTACAGTTTCCCCAAAAAGAAAAATAAAAGGAATGTACGTCACAGTCCACCCAGAAATGATAGTTCTGAAAGATGCATTAAAAAAACTAAAAATAAATCAAGATCAATTAATTGCACTATCTATTTTAGTAGGAACCGATTATAATCCTGGCGGAGTAAAGGGAATCGGACCTAAAACTGCCTTAAAATTAGTACAAGAACATAAATCATTTGAAAAAATATTTGCCAATGTAGATGCAGAATTTAATTGGAAAAAAGTTTATGCTACCTTTAAAAGTATGCCAATTATGAAAAACTACCAATTAAAATGGAAAGAACCAGATATAGATAAAATAAAAAAAATCCTTCTAAATCGAGATTTTTCAGAAGAAAGAATTGACAAACTACTAGAAAGACTTAAACCAAAACAACAAAAAGAATTAGATAAATGGTTCTAAACTTTTCTTATATCAAAACTTTCAATTTTTCCTTCTCTCATCTTATGAACAGTGATAATAACTTTCCTTAATTTTATTTTTTCTCCACTTTTCGGAATTCTTCCCAATTTTCTCTCTAAGTATCCTGCAAGAGTGTCAAAGTGCCGAACCCTTAATCCCAGGTGTAGCATCCTATTTATTTCTTCAACAGAGGCTTTCGCATCCGCCCTAATTAATTTCTTATTAACTTTCTTTATGTGCATATTTCTCCTATGACTCTTATCAAAAATATCTCCAACAATTTCTTCTAATATATCCTCTACAGTGGCCAATCCAACTATCTTTTTCTTTTTATCCAAAACAATGGCCATAGGGACATGTCTCCCCTCAAAGTGCTCTAATAAACCATCAATCTCTTCAGTTTCAGAAACAAAGTGGACCGGTTTCTTTAATTTCCTTATTTTTATATCTAATTTCCTATCCTTTACATATCTTAAAATATCATCAACATCTATAATCCCAATAACATTATCTTTATTTTTTTCATAAATTGGATATCTAGAATAGGGACTTTTTGCTATAAAATTAATGACCTTCCCAAGAGAATGATTTGCATCTAACATTTCTATTTCCAATCTAGGTGTCATAATTTGAGCAACCTTTGTTCTTTCAAATTTTAAAACATTATGCATCATATCTGCAGATTCTCTACTCAATATACCTTCTTTCCTACCCATTGTAACGATAGTCCTCAACTCTTCTTCAGAAAGAGCCTTTTCCTTGTTCACACCAACCAAACTATTAATAAATTTAGCAATGGCACCAAAAATAAAAACAAATGGAGTAAATATATAGGATAAAATTTCTACAGGTCTTGCAACAGCCAAAGATACCTTTTCAGCATTCTGTGATGCAAACGTTTTTGGGGTAATTTCTCCGAACACTAAAATCAAGAAAGTCATAACTCCTGTAGCAATTCCTAGTCCACTAGATCCAAATATATCAACAAAAACAATTGTAGCAAAAGAGGCAGCACCAATATTAACAAGGTTATTTCCTATAAGGATGGTTATTATCATCTTGTGGGGATCTTGCTTAAGCCTAAATAATGCTTTAGATCCCTTTCTCTTCTGTTTAACCAATGCCCTAGTTTTAATCATATTTAAAGTAATTAAAGCGGTTTCAATACCTGAGAAAAATGCAGATAAAAATATTAGAACTACCAAGATTAATATTTGCGTTAACACCATTTTATTCAACTATCTTTACTTGTCCAAATGATCCCCACACAATATACAATGCAAACAATATTAGTATTATCTGCAATACCAAATCACTTATATTAAACTGAAATGGTAGATTAATATTTATCCCCATTAAAAATATATAAATTCCAAATGCTGCGATTATAATCCCTATAATAATCCACATAAAGTTCCTAAATCCTCTTTCTCTCCTAAAAGATTCAATCAAAATTAAGATGCCAACTATGACAATTATCAATCTCAATAATTCTTCCCCAATCTCAAAATTATACGGAAATAAATTAAAAAAAGGCATCAATCCCAAGTATAAAAATATAGCTCCAACCAACAACCAAACAAAACTTCTTGGCCAAACAAACGCACCTATTTTATTCATAATTAATTCAAAGAAAATTTCTATTTAAAACTATCGGAAATTATTATAAATCAAGTTTATTAATTAAAATTATGCTAAATAGCGCAGATATAAAAAAGATCCCAAGATCATTTGATATAGTTGGAGACATACTAATCTTTTCAGAATTTCCAAAAGAACTAAAGAAAAAAGAAAAAGAAGTTGGAGAATATTTCTTGGATAAAATTAAAAACATAAAAGTAGTTGCAAAAAAATCTAAATTCTATTCTGGAAAATACAGAACACCAAAGCTAAAAATTCTTGCAGGAGAAAAAAGAAAAGAAACAATCCACAAAGAGTCTGGAGTTGCAATAAAAGTAAACCCTGAAAAAACCTATTTTTCTCCAAGATCAAGCAATGAGAGACTAAGAGTATCAAAATTAATAAAAAAAGATGAGTCTGTACTGGTTATGTTTTCAGGAGTCCTTCCTTTCGGTTTAGTAATTGCAAAGAATTCAAAAGCAAAAGAGGTTTATGGAATCGAAGTTAACAAACACGCTCACAAATACGCGGAAAACAATATCAAATTAAACAAATTATCTAATGTTAAGACATTCAAAGGCGATGTTAGGAAAGTCCTTCCAAAAATAAACAAAAAGTTTGATAGAATAATAATGCCCCTACCAAAAAATTCAGAAGATTATTTAGATTTAGCACTAAAATATCTCAAAAAAAATGGAACAATTCACCTTTATATCTTTACACATGAAAATGATTTTAAACAAATTAAAGAAAAATATAAAAAATTCAAACCAAAACTCGTTAAAGCCGGGAACCCTTCCCCAGGAAGATATAGGTTGTGTTTAGATCTCAAAGTTTAACTCTTCTACCAATTTTCCTTCACCCTTAATTGCAGTTGGTGCTTCTCCGCCATGCCATGTAAATCTGGGGCGAACATTCATGGGAAATATTCTCTCAGAATTATCATCTAGGATTATTGCAGACCCCTTCATTCTAGGCAAATTATTGATATAGGTCTGGATATCACTAAGTAAATAAGTTTGCATCATATCATTTAATGCAGTAATATCCTTTCTAGCAGTAACCCTATGGCTAAGAACAATATCTGATTGAGTAATCAAATCCTTATGAATTTCCCCCGGTTGTTGGGTAGCTAATATCATTGAAATTCCTGGCTGCCTCCCTTCTCTAAGCAATTGAACCAAAGCATCACTAGCTGCAGTTTTTCCTTCCTTTGGCAAAAATTCATGTGCCTCATCCAACATTAACCATACTAGGGGCATATCGTCTTTACTCTTTTTCTTTGAACCAAAGCCAAAGTAACTCTCTCCACTCTCAATGGTATGAATTTCCTCGAATTTCCTCGCAGTCATCCTTTCAATTAATAACTTTTTACAAATCAAACCGACAACCAAATTTTTAATTCCCCAGTTTCCCACTAAATTAGAATAACAACTTACATCCAAAACAGATACCCTCCCAGGTTTAATCAAATCTTTAATCTCAGTTCCTCTTTCTGAAAATAAACCCCATGGTTTTGTTGCCTCAAATAAGTTTACAGCAGCATCCTTAACATTCTTTTCAACATTAGCTTCTTTTTTTATTTTCTCAACAATATCTTCTATAGAATACTCTTTCCCCAAATCCTGGAATTCTGAAATAACTCTTTCTATTAAAATTCCTATAGGTTGCATTAAATCTAAATTAAAAACACTGGCCCAGTCACCCGCATTCAATTCAGAAGTCCTAATAGAAAACGGAAAGTCAACCGGAATTTTCTTTCTCTTATATTCTGTAGAAAACCCATGTGGGATATGGACATCAATGGTACTTAATTTCTTTGGAGTCAACTTCCAACCCGCTAACAAATCTTCTTCTTTCTGATTAGCGTATTTCATAGTCCAAAAGATGCCCATAGTATCAAAAATAAGGATTCCCAGATTTTCAGCTACTTCTTCGGGTAAAGACGACATTTCCTCAGCCATAACTCCCAGGGTATATGATTTTCCACTACCCCGTTTACCTGAGACTAAAACAACATGAGATCTAGCTACGTCCATCCTAATATTTGAACTTAATGAAACGGTTTGGCCCATCTTAACATAGTGCCTACCTAAGAAAATTGTACCCTTATCACCAAGCTTTTTTCTATCTGAATCTGTTCTACCTATAACAATATCATAAGCCATACTACTCCTTTAATTAAATTCTTATTAAAACTTTCTAAAAAACTATCGAATACTAGGATAGCCTTCATTTAGACCATTTTTAGAGAATACAATCTGCCACAACTGGGCTTTCCTTGCCCTAAACAAACCAGCACAGCACAAAAGATAATATGTCCACATCCTATAGAATCTTCCATCATATTTACTTTTTATTTTATCCCAATTTTTAGTGAAATTCTTATGCCAAACCATTAGAGTATAATCATAATATTTTCCAAAGTTATGCCAATCTTCCATAACAAAAAGTCCCTCGCTAGCAGAAGTTATTTGCTTTGCTGAAGGCAACACAGAATTTGGAAAAATGTATTTCTCAATCCATGGTTCGCCAAAATTTACAGATTCATTTCCCCCAATCGTATGTAATAAAAATAGTCCATCTTTATTTAAACAACTACCAACCTTTTTCATAATATTTTTATAATTTTTACTACCAACATGCTCAATCATGCCACAAATCAAAATCTTATCAAACTTACCTCTAAGGTGCCTATAATCTAATTTAATAATCTCTACTGGAAGTCCCTTACAATATTCTTTTGCATATTTTATTTGTTCATCTGAAATACTTATTCCAGTAACATGGCACCCATATTTTTTAGATGCAAACTTAGCAAAGCCACCCCAACCACATCCAATATCAAGTACCTTGTCCTTTTTATTAATCTGCAACTTCTTACATATTAAATCTAATTTATTTTCTTGTGCCTCATTTAGATTTTTTGTATTTTTAAAATACCCACAAGTGTATTGATTATATGGATCTAAAAAAGACATATACAAATCAGGACTTAGATCATAGTGTTTTTCCACAACTTTTTTTGATTTTCTAATAGACTGTTGGTTGAATATTTTTGCTTTAAAATACGCGAGCAAAATTGAAGCATTTGGTTTTACTTTTTTATCTAAATCTGCTTTTAAAATTCTATGAAAAAATTGATCAAGATCATCACAATCCCACATTTTATCCATATAAGTTTCTCCCAAGGCAAGAGATCCTCCCGCCAAGACCTTTGAGTAAAACCTAGGATTATTTACATTAATATCCCATGGGCGGCCTCCATTAATCTTAACATCCGCCAAATTCAAGATATTTTGGACACTTTGTTTCATATTTTCCATGAGTTTAGGGGGAAGAATAATTCTTAAAAAGCTTTTTATTTACAAATAGAACCACAATAACATTTATATACCTCTTAAAATTCTAAATCCTACAAAAATGTGGGTGGATTACTTAAAAACTTGGGTTTTATTACTTACTTTAACATTCTTTGTGTTAATTTTTTTCTTTGCTATAGCTGGAACTCTTGGGCTAGCGATATCTTTACTAATAATGGTTGCCCTAAACATAACTGCTTTTTTTTATTCTGATAAATTAATCCTAAAAATCTTCAAAGCAAGAAAATCGAGCTATTCAGAAAAGCCAGAATTACATGAATTAGTAAGAGAGATTTCCACAAGGGCGAAAATAACCATCCCTCAAATCTATATAATTCCAAGTAATTCTCCGAATGCTTTCGCAATAGGAAGACCAAAGAAACCAGATCTAGCAATTACCAATGGATTGTTATCTGAACTAGAAGGCCAAGAGTTAAGGGGAGCTCTAGCACACGAAATAGCACATCTGGCTAGTAAGGATATTTTATTAACAACTGTCTCTTCATTCCTTGCAGCAGGGATACTCTATTTAACATATATCTCTAAGCCATTCAATGTTTTCTTCAAAAATAAAGAAACAAATATAATCGAAACAACTGTTTTCTCTATACTCGCACCTATCTCTGCCACATTAATCAACCTAACAATTCCTAGAATGAGAGAATTTTCCGCGGATAAAAAAGGAGCAGAAATAATAAAAGACCCAAAAATAATCGGAGAAGCACTAATAAAAATTCACTCAACAAACAAAAAAATAGAATTCGGGAATCCTGCACTAGCAAATTTATTCATCACAAATCCTTACAGAAGTTCAATACTAGTTAACCTTATGAGCACACACCCAACATTACAATCAAGATTAAAAAGACTTAGAAAACTAGCTTTCTCACAATAATTTATTTTTTATCCAATCAATCTCTTCTTCTTCCAATTCTAACTCTTCTTGGATTTTAGGCTTCTTTAATAGATAAACAACATCTGGAAACAATTGAAAGGCCTTCTTATTGGAAACTCTAAAATAACTAGCAAGTTTTTCAGAAATAGCTTTCTTTTTTCCTATTCTCATTCTTGATTGCCAAACCATCAAACCAATATTTGGCCTTTTATACTTAACAATTTTTGAGGATTTTTTATTTTTTGATAGTGCAACTCCGCTAGACATAAAGAATTTTTGATATACTAAAAATCTCCAGTACTGCCACCTCATTATTCTTCCCCTAAATAAATCCGCCTTACTTAATGAATCAATAGCTCCAGGAATACTCTCTATATCATATTCATAAACTACATTTCTATCTATCCATGCTTGTAACTCATCTAATTTTATGTCATCTAATGATCTTTCAATAAGATTCACATCTTTAGATTTGAATATTAATCTCAAAATATTCTCCATCTCTTCTTCTCTTTTCCTATCTCCAATTAACTCTAGATTTTCCCTATCCACCTTTCCAGAAAATAAAACCTGTAAATCATTAATGGCGGCCCTTAAATCTCCGCCACTCCTAGAAGAAATACTCTTGACAATAAAATCATCTCCTTCCAATTTTTCAAACTCTAGTATTTCATTCAATCTTTCACTTACTTCTGAACTTATCAACTCATTAAATTCTACAACATTTGACTTCTTTACTAGCGTAGATAATTTATCTAGAGATACATCGTTAGCAGTCATTACGATTGGGAAAGAACTTTTTTCAACTAATTTCGCCAGTGCTTGTGATCCTCCCCTGTCTTTCACACCAGACAAACCATCAATCTCATCAACCAATATTATTTTAGGTTTCATAAATAGACTCATCTGATTCATTGCACTATTCATAAATTCCTCAATATGTGCTTTATTCCTGAAGTCAGAGGCATTCAATTCTAAAACCTCATAATTATTCTCCTCAGCAAAGGCATATACAGAACAAGTTTTTCCACTTCCAGTAGGGCCCACCAAAATCATAGATTTTTTGGGATATTTCTTAAAATTTTTAACAAAATCTTCAAAAAGTTCTAAAGACATAGAATTCCCCTTTATATCTTTCAGCAATTTAGGGGAATATTTATCTGCCCATATCATGATTTTTGTGTAAACCTAAATTAATTTATAATACTTTTCTATGTAATTGACAAGAAGACTTATAAATTTTATATTTCCATCAAAATAATGAAAGAGAGATTAAAACTAAAACTATTAGCTGCATTTACAGGAATATACATTATTCTGCTAACAAGGTTGGCATTTCAAGTTAAAAATTATGAAGTCATATATTATTCTACCCTGCTATATGTTGGAATAGTATTAGTATTATTTGTATATAGGGATAAAATAAAGCTAGAATTCCATAACTATCTCCTACTCTCGATATTTTGGCTTTCAAGCCTGTTGGGAAGTAATATTTATTTTAATGGAATCAAACTATACGACATGTGGTTCTTTTTCATCAGATATGATCAATTAGTTCATATTTTTGGAAGTTTTGTAATTGCCCTAGTAATATATCATTTATTCAAAGAATACCTAAAAAAACTATATCATCAAAACGAGTCAATCTTCTTACTTACACTTATCCTAATTACTATTGGTTTTGGAGCAATTTATGAGATAATAGAATTGATTGCAGTATATTTTCTTAATGCCTCTGAAGCAGTTGGAACATATTATAATAACGCATTAGATTTAATCTTCAATTTAATTGGCGCAATTCTCGCAGCGATCTGGTTAGTAAGAAAAAATAAGATTTCTTAATCGCAGAGTTCAATTTAAATTTATAAAAACTATCTAATTTCTTTTGAATGAATAAAATCCACGCAATAAGAATACCACCGTTCAGCACCAGGATTTTCTTTTCTCAACAAAAGTAAATACTCTCCCAAATTATGAGCTCCAATTTTCTCTAATCCTTCCTTTGCACCAACTTTAAAGGCAGTATGAACCAAACATGCAACCTCAACCAAATAAGGATATTTTATAGTTAATTTAACATCGCGCATAAGAACAAACTCCCGCTCTAGTATTCCCCCTAACTCAAGAAAATTTATGTCTCTGCCACGCCGATCCATATAAAATAAGAACAACTTCAAAATTTATAAAATTACCTAACTAACAACCTCTTCCAAAATATATGTTCCAAATATGAATAAATTCATCTTCTCTCAAAGGCCCTACCTGGGATACATTCAACCACACTTTCATAATGTTCTATGGCCTCTTGGACATCTAGCTTTAATCCTTCAAGATATTGATTTACATTCACTATCCCTACTCTGGCCAAAGAGCAACTTGAACACCTCAAAGAACTCTCGCAGACCCTTGCCGCATCCACCAAATCAGGGAAGCGGCCCAACAATTCAGGATCTAACAAGAGGGGGTGTTCTTCTAAAAATTCTTGTCGGGAATATGCCCTATCGGAGTCAAGCATCTAACATAGTTTCCCTTTTTTTACTTATAAAATTTCTGAAACATTAATCAAGAAGAACTATCTACAAAAACTAGCAATCAATCTCCATCTCCAGAATTTTTGGGGGATAATTTATTAGCAATACAAGGTTTAGAATAATCGCAATCCAAACATATCCCAACTATCGTATCAGCAAGGGGCAAATCTTCTGCCTTTCTTATCATTTCAAGAGTTCTTCTTCTAGCTTCATGGCTAAGCCTAAGATATCTTGGAGCGGTTTCAGTACGAGAATCTAAACCTTTCAAATTCTCACGTGCCTCAAAACAATGGTTGCATTCTATTATAGCAATTTTTTCATATAAGGTTACCATCTTAAAAAAAAAGAATTCTAAACCATTTATAAAATTACCTACAAAACGACGCTATCAAAGCTTCTAACTGAATATACTCATCCGAACCCTCAACTAACCTAAACTCCGCCTCACCACACTTCTCAATCATTCTCATCTTCTTAGCATCTTCTACATCTAAAGAAAGAATCTCTCTTTGAATCTGCTTAATAATATCAACTCCACTTAACCCATGATTTAACATAGTCTTAAGCAATAACGTGCGAGCATCTGCAAAAAAACCTTTTATAGCCAAACCCAAAACTTCCTTGACCTCTTTTGGTCTAGCAGCAGCAGCCACATCATAAACTACCTCTTTAGTTATTTCTTTAGCAACAACTGAACAGGATTGTAAGGTGTTTTCTAATTTTCTAACATCACCATTACTAATTTCATATAAGGCTTCGCCTGCTTCTTCAGTTACCTTCAATCCTTCTATTTCTGAAATTTCGTGGATGATTTCTTTCATATTTTCAAAAGTTAAGGGTTTGAATCTAAAAACAGTACATCTGGATTGGATTGGATCAATAATTTTACTTGAATAGTTGCAACTTAATATAAATCTACAAGTATTTGAATAAGTCTCCATAGTTCTTCTTAAGGCTTGTTGAGCGTCTTTAGTTAAAGAATCACACTCATCTAAGTAAATTACTTTGAAAGGAACATCTCTTATTGCTCTAGTTCTGGCAAAATCTTTGACTTTATTTCTTACTACATCAATGCCTCTTTCATCAGATGCATTTAATTCTAAAAATAAAGAGTTTTTATCCTCTCCGAAAAGTTTGTTTCCTATTATTAAGGATAGAGTTGTTTTTCCTATGCCTGCTGGTCCGCTAAAGAGTAAATGGGGCATATTTTTAGTTTCTATGAACGCTTTTACTCTCTCAACTATCTTTTCTTGACCTTTAATTTCATGGAAATCTTTTGGTCTGTATTTTTCTACGAACATGTTACTTGAAGGATTCTAAGATTGTTTATAAGTATTTTGGGTGTGATTGACAAGAATATAATTTTGCAAACAATTAAATAACTCTCCACAAAATCTTAACTATGAAACCAACACAAACCATAACAACCATACTAATCCTTCTAACTCTAATAACAACTATCCTATTATACAATTACCTTCCAGATCAACTAACAACTCACTGGAATTCTAAAGGGGAACCTGACGGACAAATGCCAAAACTTCAAGGAGCATTCCTAACCCCAATAATGCTAATGGCAATAACATTAATACTATTTCTAGTCCCAAAAATAGATCCATTAAAAGATAACATAGAAAAATTCAGAAAACACTACGACCATTTCATACTAATTATCTCTCTCTTTCTAGCCATAATTCATTTTATAACGCTTGCCTGGAATCTCAACTATAAAGTAGATATAAACATAATAGTTCCAATCATGGTAGCATTCCTATTCTACTACCTTTCAACATTACTAAGCAAATCAAAAAGAAACTGGTTTATAGGCATAAGAACTCCCTGGACCCTATCTAGTGACAAAGTTTGGGATAAAACTAACAAACTTGGTGGGAAAATATTCAAAATTATCTCAATCTTTATTTTATTAGGAACTTTCTTCAACGATTATATGATATACTTTATTTTAATACCAATCGCGATCCTAATTCCCTCTTTATGGATTTATTCTTATCTAGAATTTAAAAAACCTTAAATATCAAAGAAACTTATTACTATTATGAAAACCTTAACTTTCAAGACTGCTTTCAGCTATCCTTTTAACAGGGCAAAAGGCATGTGGAACATTCTATGGATATTACTCCCAATTATAGGTTGGTTTGCTCTAGGCGGTTATGGAATAAGAATTGTCAAAGAGTTTACCAAAGGAAAATTTAAGAGACTGCCAGTTCTAAGCTTTAAGAGTGATTTTAAATTAGGTTTTGTGATGTTTATAAAATCCCTTCCATTCGTAATAGCATATAGTATAGTTCTTAGCCTACTTGATATCTCAATTCTTTGGGTAGAGGTACCTGTCAGAATTTTCGCGGATCTATTTATACTCCCAATCTTATTTATACATTTCTTTAATAGAGAGACCGTAAAATCTTTATTTGAATTCAAAATATTAAAATCTATTTTTACAAATATTGGAGACTACATTATTACTTTATTAAAAAGTATTTTGTTAGGGATAATATTTTTAGTTATGATTATAGTTTTAGTAGGTCTCCCTGCAGGGGCCTTTACACAAGATATGTTTTTAGCAGACTTTTACAGAAGAAGAGTAAAATGAAACCAATAACTAAAAAAATAGCAACTGCCTTCACACTAATCGCAATAGGGTTAGCAATAACAGGGTTAATCACAAACAATTTTCTCTGGTACATTCGAGCAGGGATATTCCTAATAGCCTCTTTATTCTTAATTCTAAAAAACAAAATCCTTAAATAACTAAATAATAAGAAAAAAATAGAGGTGATACTATGTGTATAAAAACGATGTTGAAGAATCTTAAATGGTTTGACATATCTCTAATTAAGCTAAGCACAGCAGCAATAATATTAATGGTTGCAAAGTTGTGGTCAGGAATTCTAGCTTTAGAGTGGTATTGGTATCTAGCAATAGGTATAATACTAGCAATAAGACCATTTACACTAATGTTCAAAAAAGAGCAACCAGTGGTTCAAAAGAAAGAACAAGCATAAACAATTACTTTTTCTCTTTTTTATAAAAAAAGAAAAAATTAAAATTTATTTAAGAAATTTTTAGGCAGTTTGTGAGTTATTGCTTTTCCATCAGAATGTCCATAATGTGAAGCAAACATTCCAAAATCCGCTATGTTAACAAGTCCATCCCAATTATAATCACTATTCGATGCATTGGTATGATACTCGCTCGCAAAAATTGCTAAATCTGCAATATTTACATTACCATTGTAGTCCAAGTCAAAACTCTTAACATCTAAATCAACGTTTTCGATTAAGTTAACATCCATAGCGCTAACACCGATTTCTGCGTTTCCAATCAAACTACTATCTGCACTAATACCAAACCTAAGTTCTCCGTTTACGTCAGTCATATTTGTTTCAGAAATAAACTCAAAACTCACATTTTCATAGCTATCTCCAGTGTAGTCTACGGAAAATTCAAATTCACTAGCACTAATTCCAGAAAGTGGATCGTTGTTTAAATCTCTCAAACCCACAACTAAATATTCATAGTTACTAGTATCTCCCGCAGGACAGGTCAACAATCCGCCATCTCCATCCAATTCAACATATGAAAACTCTGGATCCGGAATATTAAAAGTCCAAATCGGTAGATAATCAACCCCATTTCCAGGACCATCAATTATATAGCTATTTGGATATCCTTCATTACTTTCAAAGTCATCCCAAGAGTTTCCAATGTTAGTATTATTCCAGTCAGTTGTATTTACATCGATAGCCATCTCCAATGCATTAAACACTAAGTTGCCTGCATAAGTCATATTTGCTAAGCCTAAAACTAATATTAAAATTAATATCTCCTTTTTCATTGTGAAAGGAGAAACTTATCATAACTTATAAAACTAACTCCACTCAAGCATATACTTTCTAATTAAAAACAAAAAACTTTAAAAACAAAAAACAACTAAGACAATCATGAGACTAAAGGTACCAATATTCAACGCAGTGAATTTTGCAGTAATATTTGGAGTAATCACACATCTTATCAATCAAATAGAGCAAAAGGCGGCAATTGAAGTAACCCATATATTTGTTTCTAATATTTACTTAAACACTGCAATCTGGTTAGTGACTGGGTTCATAGTGGGATTAATTATAGAATTAACTCTAACAAAACATAAAGACCCTAAACACATACCAGAAAAAGTTTCAACAAAACTAATCATTATTCCTTCAGTGTTATTATTTCTTTTAATAGTAATTTCAGTAGTTTTTATGGCAGGCTTATCCCCATTTGAATTAGAGGGCCATTCAACCGCAGAAACACTAAATACAACAATAGAGACTAACGAACCAGAAGAGGATACACAAGAATCTCCCCCCGAAGAAAATGATTATGATGGTGTTTGTAAAAAATTAGAGGGCTATGAAAAGGTTTACGTTGAAGCGGCAGATGCATATGTGGATGAACCAATATTGACCGAGTTAGATTATGGTTGTAACATAAAAAGAGACTGTACAGATCAGTTAACAAATAATGGTGAAGATTTTGATCCAGATAAGATCAGATGTCAACTTTAATCCTCGCCAAAGTCAAATAAGGGGCTAATGGCATCAAGTCCAGCCTCAAGACGTTCAAATTTATCTTGAATTTTAGGAAAACTATATTCTCTAGCCAATAATTCATCCTTATATGTTGTCTCACAAAGTTTAACACAGTCAAATGCTTCTCTCGAAATTAATCCCTGCCCCCTAAATATCATATACAAACCAAATCGGTCAGATATCCTCTCTCTCCCGACAATCAACTTATATAATTTTTCACTTAACTCCATCTCAAAATTAACTAAGCTCAATAGTTTCTGAAGGTTCTAACTCCCCCAAATTTGGCCAAGCCTCCATTGCATCTACTAGACACTCATGCCTTCTCCGATGCTCTCCCTCCCTGCCCAACATAATAAAACTATCTTCACAGAAAATAGGCCTACCACACTGCCAAACCCCATCTTTCAAAACATAAGGCATAGCAGTCGGATTTCCAGGATCATCATCTGGAGGGAGAACAGATTCCCTATCCAAACGATAGCCATATAAATCTAACATTTTTGCAGGGCTTCCCATTGATCCTTTTGAGTCTCCCCAAAAAACACCTAACATAAAATCAATATCTGAAACCCATGCGGGGCCAGATCTTTCCATAACCCAACTTAATAAATCAACTGCCCTTTCAGGCTTTCCTTCATAAACTTCAAAACCATGGTCAAGGATATAGCCTCTGAAAGGTAATTTCCCACCATTAATTTCATTCTTTGGATGATTTATCCTATATAGAAACATAAAAAAGGAAAATATAAATTACTTATAAGCCTATCTAGAATATTTAGTTCCCATTAAAATAGGATATTCAAAGCCATCCCTCACACTTCCTCTAAACCTATATCTGTCAATAAACTTCCCCTCCGTAGTTTCTAAAAATAAGCCATGATTCCCATCATCATTTTCATCCAAAAACTCAAAGGAACTTGGTTTCTCATCTAAATTAAAGTCTAATCGAGAATCGTTACTTGCCCCATACCCAAAATCTCGCACTAAGAGCTTATAATCTACACTCCCAAACTCATTTGTTTTCCACTGTAAGACAATCTTTTCCAACATTCCATCAGAATCCAAATCAAATTTTTCATCAAGGAAGGTTTGCCAAGTCCGAGTAATTCCACATTTTCCTCCACTAATTAATAAAGCTAAAGCCAAAAAACTAGTGCCAACTAATCTGCGAAACCAATTTCCCTCATAATTAAACATAAGAATAGAAAACATACAAAATTTAAAAATCTACCTAAAAAACCAACAAAAACTTTAAATAATATAAATAATATACAATATTAATGGAAAGCCAAAATATAATTGAAATTATTTCTATCATTATTATTTAGGGCTACCTCTAAGCACGAGGTTCTTCAATGGCAAATTATTTAAACAAAAATAAAACTCAAAGGATTAAGGATGTTCAACCATAAACAAGTAGAAGAAGAAATATTAGAATTTTGGAAAAAGAATAGTATTTACTCTAAAAATAAAGAAAAAGGCAAAGGGAAAAAACCATTCTACTTTCTACAGGGCCCACCCTATACCTCAGGGAGATTACATATAGCTCACGCCTGGAATAATTCAATAAAAGATTTTGTTTTAAGATATAAAAGAATGAAGGGCTATGACGTATGGGATAGAGCAGGATATGATCTACACGGGTTACCAACTGCAGCCAAAGTTCAAGAAAAATTAAATTTAGATTCCAAAGAAGATATTGAAAAATATGGGGTAGAAAAATTTATCAAAGAATGCCTAGATTTCTCCAAAAAAAATGTAGATATCATGAATGAAGATCTATTCAGATTAGGAATATGGATGAACTACAAGGATGCATATTTAACAATATCAGATGATTGGATAGAATCTGTCTGGTTCTTAATAAAAAAAGCTGAAGAAAAAAAAAGACTCTACGAAGGCGAGAAAACAATGACGTGGTGCGCTGAGTGTGAAACTGGCCTTGCAAAGCATGAATGCGAATATAAAACAATCGTGGATAAATCTATTTTTGTAAAATTAAAAGTTAGAAATGAAAAAAATAAATATATAGTGATTTGGACAACAACCCCCTGGACAATAACATATAATTTGGCAGTCATGGTAAACTCAGATTTAGATTATGCTGAAGTCCAAGTAGATGGTGAAACCTGGATACTTGCAAGAGATTTAGTAGATAAAGTAATGAAGCAATTAAATAAAGATTATGTTATCCTAGACGAATTTAAGGGTTCAGAATTAAAAGGATTAAAATACGAGCATCCATGGGAAAATGAAATTCAGGATTATACGAAATTAAAATTAAAACACCCAAAAATACATACAGTAGTTCTTTCAAAAGAGTATGTTAACCTAGATGCTGGAACAGGGCTCGTACACTGTGCACCCGGATGCGGTCCAGAGGATTATGAAATAGGGCGCAAGAATAATATTCCACCTTATAATAATATTAACGAACGGGGCGTATTTCCAGATAATATGGGAGAAGTTTCAAAATTAGTAGCAAAAAAAGATGATGAGAAATTCATAAAAAAATTAGAAAGAGATGGTTCCTTAATTGGGACAATGAAAGTTGAACATGAATATGCCCACCACGAACGTTGCCATACTCCTGTGATATTCAAGACAACAAAACAATGGTTCTTCAAAACTGAAGATTTGAAGGATAAAATGTTGGAATTAAATAAAGGAATATATTGGGTCCCAGAAACAGTAAAAAATGCATTTGATTCGTGGTTAGATAATTTAAGGGATAATTCAATCACCAGGCAACGATTCTGGGGAACTCCTGCTCCAATCTGGAAATGTAATAAATGTAAAGATTATGTAGTGATTAGCTCTAAGGATGAACTAGTAAAACTGTCTGGGCAAGAACCAAAAGATTTACACAGACCATGGATAGACAAAATAACAATACCATGTAAATGTGGTTCTAAAAAAGAAAGAATATCAGATGTACTAGATGTTTGGATAGATGCGGGAGTTGGATCTTGGGCCAGTTTATATTATCCCCAAAAGGAAGAACACTTCAAAAAACTATTCCCTGCAGATTTTATTTTAGAAGCAAGAGAACAAGTCAGAGGGTGGTTTAACCTATTAATGGTTGCATCTACCTTAGCTCTGGATAAAATACCTTTCAAAAATATATATGTTCATGGGATGCTGACCGACATTGAAGGAAAAAAGATGTCCAAATCTTTAGGAAATGTAATTTCTCCTTATGAGGCAATGGAAAAATATGGATCTGATACCCTAAGATTTTATATGTCTCAAACCAATGCAGGAGAAGATATTAATTTCTCCTGGGATGAAATGAAAAATAAGTTCAAAATACTAGCAATATTCTGGAACGTTCATGAATACCTATTAAATTATTGTTCATCTTTGGGAATAGATCCAACTAATATGCCAAAAGAACTCGGACTAGAAGAAAAACATATTTTATCCAAACTGAACAAAACAATAAGAAATGTAACTGAAATGTATGAATTTTATTTAATAGATAATATCCCAAAAGAATTAGAATCTTTAATAATTGCACTATCCAGAGAATATATACAATCAACTAGGGATAAAATTTCAGAAAATCCACAATTAGTTTTATCCACAATTTACAAGGTATTACTAGAATCAACTAAGATGCTCTCAACAGTATCTCCATTCATATCTGAGAAAATATATCAAAATTTAAAATTACCATTCAATTTAGAAAACGAATCAGTCTCACTAGAAGGATGGCCAACATACAATTCAAAATATATAGATGAAGGCCTAGAGAAACAACTCTCAATAGTACAAGATATAATCCAAGCAGGATTGTCTGCAAGGGAGAAAGCAAAGAAAGGAGTTAGATGGCCACTAAAAGAAATTCAAGTGATTTCTTCTGATAAAAGTATAAAATCTGCAATAAATAATTTTGAAGATTTAATAAAATCAAAGCTGAATGTTAAGGAGATAGTATACAACAAGTCTTTCAAATTTGAAGAGATAAATCTCTCCCCAAATAAAACGAAGATAGGAAAAGATTTCAAGAAAGATGCACCATTAATCAATGAAAGATTGGACAAAGAGCTCCTAAAACAAATTCATGAAAAAGGAGAGATAACAATAAATAAATTCAAGCTAACAAGAGAACATATATTCATAGAAGAAATAATGCCAGAGAATTTAGCGTTCTCAGAATTTAAGATAGGAAAGGTAATACTAGATTTAGAAATAATTGAAGAACTAGAACAAGAAGGTTTCGCCAGAGAGACAATAAGAAGAATACAGGATCTAAGAAAAGCAAAAGGTCTAAAGAAAAAAGATCAAATCAATTTATCAATAGCTTCAAAATATAATCTAGAGAAATTCAAAGATTACATAAAAGAAAAAGTCGGAGCCTCAATAATAGAATTTAAAGATATGAAATACGAAAATAAAGATGGATTCGAAATAAAAGGCCACAAGTTTAAAATTTCTTTTGTGAAATTATAACTAATACTTCAAACCCTTCTTCTTAAAAATTAATCCAACTCCCCATTTCCTGGTTCCTGGAGTAAACTTATTCTTTATTCTAGCGAAAAGAAAAAGTTCCTTCCAAGAATGGGGATAAACTAAAAAATCCCATAATTCATGAATTCCCAAGTTTACAAAAACCAAAACAGAAAAAATTATATTGGAAGTAATCATATAAGAAATAAAAGCAAACAACAAACTCATATCAAATCCATGAAAGATCTTTATTGTATGGCCTTTAGACCAAAAGTGGAGATCAAATTCATAATCTTTTATCCTAAATAATTTTGCAATAATGCCATTGAAGAGATGGTCTATGTCCACAAAAACTCCCAAAAGGAAGCAAATAACTACCAACTTCCAACTCATTCCAAAAAACAAACCAATACTAGAAACCAACCCAGAAAGAAGAATTTGAATAATTTCATCAACAAATATATTGTACTTTCCAAACAAACTATTTCTCACCATTACTAAAAACACACAAAAAGAGTATTTAAAATTTTCCTAGTTAACTAGTTTAAAATATGGAAGATTATTTGTATACACATTCCCACTAATAGACAAAACTAAGAGTACCACTCCTACAATTAAAAAAACCAGACTAGTATAAAATATGGAACGCTTTGAAGAATACTTCAACCTGTACAAGATAAGAGAAATTACTCCAATCAAAATAAAAATTACTCCAAAAAAAGATTTATGTAAGTGGTGCCCATTTATAATAATCCAATATTTTTCAGGAGTATTAAGAATAAATTCACCTATCTTACTAACCATCTTTTTATTTAATCAGAATTAGAAATTTAAAAAGATACCGATAAAAAACCTGAAATTATAAATTTATTTTCTTAGCAAAATCAGTTACAACATGGATATCTTTCATCTCTCCAGATAATGCATGTACCCAACTCACTAGCCATAATATGAATACTAAAACGTTAAGGGCCAAACCAATCAACCACCCCAATACAGGTATAAAAACTAAACCAGAATTAATAATTCCTGCCAAAACTGCAATAACAAAAATTACCAAACTATGCTTCGCGTAATACATTACATACTTATCATCTTTCCAAACAAACAAAGCAATAACAAAACCAACAATACTAAAGAAAGTAGCAATAAATGCATACATCTTGGAATCGTCTTTCTTTTTTTCCACCATATTCACCTTTTAGTTAAAAACTTTTTAAATCTTTCTAAATATCAGCAAGATAACTACCAATCGATTAACACAAACCTTTACATATCCTTTTAAATATTTTTCTATACATCCATTTATAAATGAAACACCGGGGGTCACAATAATGGTAAAACAAAAAGCAACAATAAAGATAGTAAATATAGTCTGTTCAACTTCTCTTGAGAAAGATGTTCACCTAGTAAAACTAGCTGAAGCACTTCCAAACACAGAATACAACCCTGAACAATTTCCAGGATTGGTCATGAGAATCAGAGAACCTAAGACATCAGCACTAATATTCAGCTCAGGAAAAATTGTTAGTACTGGAGCCAGATCTATGGCAAAAGTAAGAGAATCTATTAATCAAATTATAAAAGCAGTAGCAAAGATAGGTGTAAAAGTCACAATAACGCCAAAAATCACAGTTCAGAATATGGTTGGATCTGGAGATATTAATATGGATTTAAACCTAAATGAATTGGCACTAAAGCTTGAAAATGCAGAATACGAGCCTGAACAGTTCCCAGGTTTAGTATACAAATTACCTGGCACAAGAGCTACATTCTTATTGTTTAGTAACGGAAAAATTGTCTGTACAGGAACTAAGGCAGAATCTAAGCTTAGAGAAGCAGTAATATTGTTAGTTTCTAACCTAAAAAAGCTTAAAAAATAACCTTACTTTCCTTTTTTACATTTTTAAAAAATGGTAGAAGATGTTTTTACACAAATAGAGAAGATTAAGGATTTCGTAGAGACAATCTACCAAAAAGAAATAAATGAGATAGTGAGATCTGGGGAACAATCGATAGTAATAGATTTTAAGGAATTGGCAAAATATGAGGTAGAGATAGCAGAACAACTACTAAACGAACCTACCGAAGTAGGGTTAAATTTTGAAATGGCCCTTGATCAAATAGAACTCTTAACTGGAAAAAATATAAGGGCCAGATTTACTAATCTTCCAAGTACACAAAAAATCATAATAAGGGACATAAGAAGTTCTCATTTGGAAAATCTCATGGTAGTTGAAGGCATAGTGAGGCAAGCATCAGATGTAAGGCCCCAAGTGGTATCTGCAAAGTTTGAATGCCCTTCCTGTGGGAACATGCTATCAATATTGCAATTAGAACAATCATTTAAGGAGCCAACAAGATGTACATGCGGTAGAAAAAGTCATTTTAAATTAATCTCAAAAGATTTGGTAGATGCCCAAAGATTAGTTCTCGAAGAGGCCCCAGAGGGGCTTGAAGGAGGGTCTCAACCAAAAAGACTATCTGTCTTCCTAAAAGAAGATTTAGTTGAGCCAAGAATGGAAAAGAAAACAACTCCTGGCGCAAAAGTTAGGGTTGTAGGGATAGTTAAAGAAATCCCAGTCTACCTAAAAACAGGGGCACAATCTAGAATGTATGATATTGCAATAGAGGCAAATTATGTTGAGCCCGTACAAGAAACATTTGAAGATATTGATATATCTGAGGAAGACGAAGAAGAGATAATCAAACTAGCAAAAGACCCAAAAGTACTTCAAAAATTAGTTTCAACCATCGCCCCATCTATATACGGATACAGTGAAATCAAAGCAGCACTTTTACTCCAATTACTTGGAGGGTCAAGAAAAGTTATGAAGGATGGAGTAATTAGAAGGGGAGACATTCACATATTATTAGTTGGAGATCCTGGGGCGGGGAAATCTCAATTATTAAAATTCATTTCTAAAGTGGCACCAAAAGGAAGATTTGTTTCAGGGAAAGGGTCTTCAGGGGCAGGGTTAACCGCTTCGGTAGTAAAGGATGAATTTCTAAAAGGTTGGGCACTAGAGGCCGGAGCAATGGTTTTAGCAAACGGAGGAGTTTGTGCCATAGATGAGTTAGATAAAATGAGCCACGAAGATAGATCTGCACTTCATGAAGCACTAGAACAACAGACAGTTACAATTTCCAAAGCAAATATTCAAGCAACCCTCAGGGCAGAAACAACTGTGCTCTCTGCGGCAAATCCTAAAATGGGAAGATTTGATCCATTCACCCCCATTGCAGCACAAATTGAGCTCCCTGCATCACTAATAAATAGATTTGACTTAATATTTCCAATTAGAGATTTACCAAATAAAGATACAGATACTAGAATTGCAGACCACGTATTGACTGCATATGATAATCCAGAAAAAGTAAAAACAGAGATAGATCTGGCGCTATTTAGAAAATATATTTCCTACGCAAAACAAAAAATAAAACCAAAATTAACAAAAGAAGCAGTTGAGGAAATAAGAAATTACTATGTAAATCTAAGGAATTCTGGCCCAATCTCTGAAGACGAAGTAAAACCAATTCCAATTTCAGCAAGACAACTAGAGGCATTAATAAGATTGGCAGAAGCGTCCGCAAAAATAAGATTATCAACAAAAGTCCTGAAAAAAGATGCAAAGTTATCAATAAATCTAATCCACTATTGTTTAATGAAGGTAGGATTTGATAAAGAAACAGGGCAAATAGATATTGATAGGATTTCAACAGGAATTTCTGCCTCTCAAAGAGGAAAATTCATGACAATAAAAGGGATAATTTCAAAATTAGAAGAAAAAACAGGCTCAAAATCAATTTCATTTGAAGATATTTCTATTGAAGCCACAGAAAAAGGAATTTCTGAAGATGACCTATACGACACAATAGAAAAGCTAAAAAGGTCGGGAGATATCTTCGAACCAAAGAAAGGATTTATACAAAAAATATGATGAAAAATGGAACAGCAATTAAGACAAACGGCACATAAAGTGTGGATATCTGATTTGTTAAACAAACAGATTCAAAAGGAAGAGGGAGAATGGTCTCCAAACTATATCTCAATAGACAACAAAAGAGTTTCAAGAGTAAATATAGTTGCAACGGTAGTCATGAAATCTATCTCCGATGATAAATCTTATGCCACACTAACAATCGACGATTCATCCTCAGATATTCAAATTAAAGCATGGAAGGAAGATATAGTGGCCCTAGAAAATGTGGACATTGGAGATACAGTCTTATTCATAGGAAGAGTTAGGGAATATAATTCTCAAATATATTTAACTCCTGAAATAGTAAAACCTCTAGAAAAATCAGAGTGGCTAGACTTAAGAAAAAAAGAATTAGAAGTACTTTATGGAAACAGAACTACCCAAATCCCAGAAATAAAGCAAGAAGTTAAAGAAGAAACAAAACAACCAGAATCAATTGTAATCGAAGAAGAAACAGTTTCTTCAGATAAAGAAACAAAAAATGAGAGACAAAAAATCTTAAATATAATTGAATCTCTTGATAAAAATGAAGGAGCAGATATAATTGAAGTGATAGAGGCATCAAAAATCCTAGAAGATGAAGCAAACCTAGTAATACAAGAACTATTAAAAGAAGGCGAAATCTTCGAAATAAAGGCAGGAAAATTAAAAATAATCGAATAAAATGGATTACGAAAAATTATTGGAAAGGGCACAATCAAAAATTCCCAAGAAAACAACCTCTGGAGAGAGATTCGAAATCCCAAGAGTTAAAGGGCATGTAGAGGGATCAAAAACAATCATAACAAACTTCTTGCAAATAACTTCTATTTTACATCGAGAGCCAGCACACCTAATCAAATTTTTATTAAAAGAGCTTGCAGCGCCAGGAAGTCTAAACGGACAGAGATTAATCATGGGGAGAAAATTAAGCTCCAAACTAATTAATGAAAAAATTGCAAAATACGCAAATGAATTCGTAATATGTAAAACTTGTGGTAAGCCCGATACACATTTCGTAAAAGAAGGTAGAATCCTAACCCTAAAATGTGCGGCATGTGGGGCAAAATACCCAATAAATTCTAGGATCTAAAATGTACATAAAAATACACAAATCTAAGGATTCAGTGGTTACGGCAATATGTGATGAAATTTTGATAGGGAAGATATTTTCTGATTCTGAAAGACAATTAGAAATCACAGAAAGATTCTATAAGGGAGAGAAAAAATCTGAAGAAGAAGTAGAAGAGATTATGAAAAATGCAACAAATCTAAATCTGGTTGGAGAAAAGACAATTAATATAGCATTAAAATTAGAAATATTGACAAAGGATACAATAATAACAATTAACAAAGTTCCTCACGCACAAATATTTGAAATATGACAAAATTTATACCAAAAGATTATTACGAGGCAAAAATACAAGTCAGACCAAATGACGAAGAACTTCTAGAATTTGTTAATTCCGAATTAAAAAAATCAAGTGCAGAGATTATAGACAAAAATCAACTAAAAGAAGGGCTAGATATATACATTAATTCATCCGATTTTGCAATAAAATTAGGTAAATTATTTAGAAATAAATATAAAATAAAACCAAAAGTCTCAAGATCTCTAACCGGAGAAGATAAGCAACTTGGGAAAAGAATTTACAAAATAACGGTCTGTTTAAAGATAAATTAACAATCAACCAAACCTTTATAAAACAACTTTTTTCTCTTAAATCTATGAGAAAACCCGTAAAACCGAATAAAAAGAAGGGCAAATTCGCTCCAACTCCAGAATTTTTTAGAGTTAGAACTCCAAAGGGAAGGGAAGTAATTGGAACGGTTTTACAGCGTCTTGGCGGATCAAGATTATCTGTCGCTTGTTTAGATGGCCATACAAGGGTTTGCAGAATCCCAGGAAGATTAAAGAAAAGACTATGGGTCCGAGAAGGAAATATAGTTTTAGCAGAGCCCTGGGAATTTGAAGGAGATAAAAAAGGAGACGTGCTTTATAGATATAATCCTACACAAGTTGAGTGGCTAAAGAAAAAAGGTTTCTTAAAACAAATCTCAGAATTTGATGAGTTCTAAAATGTTAGAAGAACTAAAAATCCCCAAGGAAAGAATTGCAGTTTTAATAGGCGAAAAAGGAGAAGTAAAGAGGAAACTACAAAAATTAACAAATACAAAGATAATAGTTTCATCAAAAGAAGGAGATGTTTCAATAGAATCAGAAGATAATTACCGAGTTTTTTTAACAACAAATATAATAAAAGCAATTGGAAGGGGATTCAATCCAAATATTGCATTAAAATTGCTAAAAGAAGATTATTGTTTAGATATGATTAGTATACACGATTTTTCAGGCAAATCAAAAAAACAAGAAGAAAGAATAAAGTCAAGAGTAATTGGTACTCGGGGAAAGGCAAGAGTGACAATAGAAAGAATGACTAACACTCATATTTCTATTTATGGAAAGACAATTAGTATCATAGGGAATGTTGAAGATGTTCATCTTGCAAAAAGAGCACTAGACAATCTACTCAACGGAACACCTCATGGAAATGTTTACAAATTTATTGACAGAGAGAAAGATAGATTGGAAAAATTCTAATTTTACACAAAAACTTTATAAACGCCATCTTGGCTTCTTGAATGCATGCAAACTAAGCTAGCAGAAGACACACAAGAAATGAACCATGCCATAGAACAGGCAAAAAAACAGAGAGAAATCTCTATTTCAGAGTTCTTTACAAAAAATAGACATTTATTAGGTTTCGATAACCCGCTAAAATCTCTTTCAACAACAATAAAAGAAGGAGTGGACAATGCATTGGATGCATGCGAGGAATCAGATATACTCCCAAACATAAAAGTAGAAATAAAACAAACTGCCCCAGAAAGATTTATTATAATAATAGAAGATAACGGCCCCGGAATTGTAAAACAACAAATTCCTAAGATATTTGGAAAGCTATTATACGGTTCAAAATTCCACAAACTCTCACAAAGTAGGGGGCAACAAGGGATTGGAATCTCAGCCGCAGCATTATATTCTCAATTAACAACAGGAAAACCAGTAAAAATTACTTCAAAGATTGGAAAAAATAAGCCTGCCTATTATTATGAATTACATCTAGATACTTCCAAAAATGAACCAGAAATAACAAAAGAAGTAGAAATTTCTTGGGAAAAAGAACACGGTACAAGGGTAGAAATGGAAATGGAGGCCAAATACCAGCGAGGAAAAAGATCTGTAGCAGAATACATAAAATATACGGCAGTTTCAAATCCCCATGCCACATTAACATTTATAGAGCCAGACGGAGCAAAAACAGAATACTTGAGGGCAACAACAAAGCTTCCAGTAAAACCAAAGGAAATCAAGCCTCACCCAGATGGAATAGAATTGGGAATTTTAATTAACATGCTAAAATCTACAGATGCAAGAACTTTACAATCATTTTTAACTAATGAATTTTCAAGGATTGGTTCTGGAACCGCTAAAAAAATATGTGAGGGGGCAAATCTTTATCCAAACGCAAGGCCCACTAGAATTGCAAAGCAAGAGGCAGATAATCTAATAACTTCAATGAGAAAAACAAAATTCATAGCCCCCCCGACAGATTGTTTAAGTCCCATCGGAGATGAATTACTAATAAAATCACTAAAAAAAGAATTTGATGCAGAATTCTACACTGCAATTACTCGTCCAGCATCAGTATATAGGGGGAACCCGTTCAAAATAGAGGCCGCCATTGCATACGGGGGAAGTTTAGAGAAAGAAAAACCAGCAGAGATAATAAGATTTGCTAATAGGGTCCCACTACAATACCAACAAGCAGCATGTTCAATAACAAAATCAGTTATAGGCACTAGATGGAAACAATATGGATTACATCAATCTAATGGAAACATTCCGGTTGGACCTGTAGTAATTACAGTACATATTGCTTCCGTATGGGTACCATTCACTTCAGAGTCTAAAGAAGCAATCGCACATTATCCAGAAATAATAAAAGAAATTAGATTGGCAGTACAAGAGTGCGGAAGGCAACTAGGAAAATATGTTAGAAAACAACATAAGGCAAAAGATGAAGCAAAGAAAAAATCATATTTAGAGAAATATATTCCAATTATTGGAGAAGCATTAAAAGAAATACTCCCAGACACAAAACCAACAATAGTAACTAAAAACTTACAAGAAGTATTGGAAAAATCAAGAAAATGAAACCAGTCGTAAAAAATATCAAAGAAACCGCATTTAAGGTGCGAGAGAAAATAAACAAAAAGAAAAAGCCAGAGATAACAATCCCAATTAGGGCCTTAAGCAACATTAATTATGATCCAAAAAAAGGTTTCTTTGAACTAAAGGGTGGGAAAAAAACAAGAGCCCTAACTGTAAATACAATAAAATCTTTCGCCCAAACTCTAAAAATGATGTCCCTTTCTAAAAATATAGTTGAATCAGATGATATGGCCACAAAGAGAGAGGCATACTATGTGTCAAAGAATTGGGGGGCTGCAGGGTTTAAAGAACAGCCAGAATCAGATGCAGTGATGGATGATATCGAAGCAATGTTCATGGTAAACCGAGAACAACTAGGTTTTCTCCCTGAAGAAAAAGGAGGAGATATAGCAGGTCAATTAATTGTAATAGATGAAGATCCAACAACCAAAGAAGAAATAAGAATAGACTGTACAAAATTTGGCTCAGGAGCATATTCTATTCCTTCTTCCGTTGAACATTTAAAATTCGAAACTAACGCAAAATTCATTTTAGCTATAGAAACTGCGGGTATGTTTCAAAGATTGGTAAAACATAATTATTGGAAGAAGACAAATTCCATTTTAATTAGCATGGGCGGAGTTCCAACACGTGCGTGTAGGAGATTTATAAGAAGACTTGCCGATGAAAAAAAGCTTCCAGTATATGTATTTACAGATGGAGACCCTTACGGATATATGAGCATATATAGAACTTTAAAGGTAGGTTCCGGAAATGCAGCACATATTAATAAATTCTTTTGTGTGCCCCAAGCAAGATTCTTAGGGGTTACTCCTCAAGATATTGCTGACTACAAACTTCCAACTCATCCCTTAAAAGATGTAGACAAAAAAAAGATTAAAGATGTAATAAAGAACGATCCATTTGTGAAACAACATAAGGAGTGGGAAAAAGCACTTCAACAAATGCAAAAATTAGGACAAAGAGTAGAGCAGCAAGCTTTAGCTGCCCACGGTCTAAATCATGTTATTGAAAAGTATCTTCCAGAAAAACTAAAAAACGTAAAAAAATTCTTACA